>QFCE01002897.1_pt2 | contig 222749 bp, 188 predicted proteins | sample 5346091 | NCBI WGS metagenome assembly QFCE01 (sample SAMN09062252, study PRJNA434731) | Human gut metagenome, whole genome shotgun sequencing project. | isolation source: stool timepoint A chromium assembly | host: Homo sapiens | collected 2015
ATGTTTGACTACATAAGGAATATTATGTAGTCAAACATTTCTGCTATTTAAAAAAGATCAAATTGTAATTTTTGAAAATGGTATAGGGGGCGGTGAATAGACGTTAATTAAAAATAGAAATTTTCTAAAATGACAATTGAATAAGGGGATTTTGATTATTTAAAAGGAGGAAATGTGCATTTATGTACAAGAAGAAATTAGGCGTTAGAGTGATTACTGCAATTACGGTTGGCTCTCTTTTATGCAGCAATGCTTCTATGGCAATGGCTTCCCCAGATGTTTCTTCTATTATTGAGGATTATGAGGAAAAGGAAGAACAAGAGTCTGAGGCTGAAAAGCTAGAAGAGACGGAAGCAGAAGAGGAAACTGAGGCGGAGACCGAAGCAGAAGAGGAAACTGAGGCAGAAACGGAAGCAGAAGAAGAAACTGAGGCAGAAACGGAAGCAGAAGAAGAAACCGAGGCAGAGACAGAAGAAGCAGAGGAGACCGAGGCAGAAACAGAAGAAGCAGAGGAGACCGAGGCAGAAACAGAAGAAGCAGAGGAAACCGAGGCAGAGACAGAAGCAGTAGAAGAGACCGAGGTAGAGACCGAAGCAGCATCGAAATTTACTGAAGCAAAGGAAACTGAGACTCCGGTTGAAGTAGCTAACAGCAAAGAAGTAACAGTTACATTTGTATGTGACGGAGAAGTTGTTGATGAATACCACTATAAAGAAACTCCTTCAGTAAACAAGGTACATAGAGATGAACTGGAAAAACATTTGAATTCAAATTATAAACTGGCTGATGACACGACTGAGTGGTTTACTCTTACCGGAAATGCCTTTAGTTCTGAGTTAGAAGTTGAAGTTGTTAAGAAGTGGGATGATGTAACAATCAACTTCTACAGTGAAGAAGAAGGCAGACAGATCGCTGAAGAGAGCATTGAGGTAGAAGCAGGAACCACACACGTTAATACCAACGTATTCGCAGATCTTGTACCAGAAGGCTATGAGCTGGTAGCATCAGGCGACCTGGAAGTCAATGGCGGCTATATCTATGCAGTTGTCCGCAAAGCAGAAGCAAAGATAGAAACTGTAACAATCAACTTCTACAGCGAAGAAGAAGGCAGACAGATTGCTGAAGAGAAGATCGAGGTAGCAGAAGGAACCACACACGTTAATACCAATGCATTCGCAGATCTTGTACCAGAAGGTTACGAACTGGTAGCATCAGGTGATCTGGCAGTAAACGATGGTTATGTTTATGCAGTTGTCCGCAAAGCAGAAGCAAAGACAGAAACTGTAACAATCAACTTCTACAGCGAAGAAGAAGGCAGACAGATTGCTGAAGAGAGCATTGAAGTAGAGGCAGGAACCAAATATATTAACACCAATGAATTTGCAGACCTTGTACCAGAAGGCTACGAATTGGTATCATCAGGCGATCTGGAAATAAATGGTGGCTATATCTATGCAGTTGTTCGTAAAGCAGTTAAGAATGTAAAACTGAACTTCTACGACGAAGCAGCAGAAAAGCAGGTAGCAGAGGTAGAGTTTGAGGTAGCAAAAGACGCAACTTATGTAAATACCAATGATATTAAAGACCTTGTGCCGGAAGGCTACGAAATGGTAGCAGCAGGAGACCTTGCAATCGCAGGGGATTACGTATATGTAGCAGTACGTGAAGCAGAAGCCCGCACTGTAAAACTGAACTTCTACGACGAAGCAGCAGAGAAGCAGGTAGCAGAGGTAGAGTTTGAGGTAGCAAAGGACGCAACCTATGTAAATACCAATGATATTAAAGACCTTGTACCGGAAGGATACGAAATGGTAGCAGCAGGCGACCTTGCAATCGTAAGCGATTACGTATATGTAGCAGTACGTGAAGCAGAAGCCCGCACTGTAAAACTGAACTTCTACGATGAAGCAGCAGAGAAGCAGGTAGCAGAGGTAGAGTTTGAGGTAGCAAAGGACGCAACCTATGTAAATACCAATGATATTAAAGACCTTGTGCCGGAAGGCTACGAAATGGTAGCAGCAGGCGACCTTGCAATCGCAGGAGATTACGTATATGTAGCAGTACGTGAAGCAGAAGCCCGTACTGTAAAACTGAACTTCTACGACGAAGCAGCAGAGAAGCAGGTAGCAGAGGTAGAGTTTGAGGTAGCAAAAGACGCAACTTATGTAAATACCAATGATATTAAAGACCTTGTACCAGAAGGCTACGAGTTAGTTCTTGCTGGTGACCTGGAAATCCGTGACGGTTATGTTTATGCAGCTGTTCGTAAAACCAGCGAGACTCCAGAGGTAGAGGAAAAGACCGCAACTCTGGATGTTGTTTATAAAGATGGTAATGCTGAAGTTGGCAGAGAGAAGGTAACTGCTGTTGGTGAAGCCGGCAAAGACCATACATTTACTGCAGATGCGTTAACCATTCCAGAAGGCTATGAGCTTGCTGCTGATTTCGCAGATGTAACGGTAAAATACGGAGAAACTGCTTCTGTAGAAGTTGCAGTAAAGGCTATTTCTAATCCAGATGTTCCAGTAGAGATGGCAAATGCTACCTTACATATTTCTTATGCTTACAACGGCAGGGAAATTTCCTCTCAGGATATTACTGTAGTTGGCAAGAAGGGCGAGTCTTATACATTTACAGCTGAAAACGTAGCATTACAGGTTCCAAACGGATATAAATTAAGCAAAGAGTTTGCAGATGTAACAGTTGTGTTTAGCGAAACCAAGAATATTGAACTGGCTGTTTCCTACTTAGGAGGCGGCTCAGGCAGCGGCGGAAGCGGAAGTTCTTCCGGCGGCGGTTCCAGCAGCAGCGGAAGCAGCTCTTCTTCTAAACAGTTAGAAAATGGACGCTGGATTCAGGATTCCACTGGCTGGTGGTATTCATTTAACAATGGAACCTATGCAAAGAGCGGCTGGTATGCTCTGAAATGGGAAAATAAGATTGACTGGTATTACTTTAATGATGCAGGATATCTGATTTCTGGCTGGTTTGAGGATAAGGGATTAAAATATTATCTTCACGACCTGCATGACGGTACATTTGGAAGAATGTATACCGGCTGGAATAAGATTGGCGGACAGTGGTACTACTTCAACGATACAACAGAAGGAGTACTGGGAGCATTAAAGGCAGACGTACAGGTGCCAGAGGAACTGTTAAACAAATAATGATAATCACTTCCGATTGGATGGAAGTCCGATAACAGATGGGAGCTATTTGGTAAAGTTGCTAAATAGCTCCCATTTTGGCTATTTATCAGGAATTATTGATGAAGGATTGTGTTCGCTTTTTTTTGTGTCCTGGAAGGAAAAAGGAAATATAATCTTCCGTTAGTCCAAGCATTTCTACCATGCGTTCATGTTCCTGTCCGTTTTCCATCACGTAGATTCTGGTGGTTTCAATACGGGAGTGTCCCAGCACGTCAGCTAGTTTGGCAAGGTCTTTTCCGGAATTATAAAATGTTTTGGCAAAAAGATGCCGGAGATTATGAGGAAATACTTTTTGACAGTCTATACCAGCTCGTTTGCATAGTTTTTTCATAGAACGCCAGATATTACTGCGGTTTAGTATTGTGCCGTTTCTGGTTAGAAAAATAGGACCGGATAAAATATGATGCTTTTTCATATATTTTTTCAGAAGAGACTGCAATTTAGTAGGAATAAAAATGATTCTTTTTTTATTTTTACAATCCACAAAAGCTTTTCCATGGAAAACAGACTCAGCTGTAATAAAGGGAAGTTCGGATATGCGGATTCCAGTAGAACAAATGGTTTCCATAATTAATTTTAATCGTTCATCTCCGCATTTGTCGGCTTCCTGCAGAAGCTGCATATATTCGGAACGGGAAATATCGCGTTCTTTTTCACGATAAAGCTGCTTCTGCTGACGAAAGGGTTTTACTCTCAGCTGCTCCCAGCCTTTAAAGCGGAAATAACTATTTAAAGCAGCCAGCATGGAATTAACAGAAGATACTGCATACAGACTGATTAAGTATTTCTTCCATTCTAAAACATGGATTCTGTCAATCCATTGGTTCTGATTCCAACGGCAAAAGGACAGGATATCCCGAATATATTTTTCTATTGTTGCAGAGCTTTTTTCATTCTCAATCATATTGTTTCGATAAGATTCCAAATCGTCAGCAGTAATTTCATAGTGAATATCGTCCATAGCTTTTGTTTCCTCCTGTATCTGCCAGTATCTGGCCGTACCATTTCTTTGCTTTATTTTATCACAGAATATTTTATGTGGCTTTAAACAGTTGCATAAACCAGGCGTTTCCGGCATAGACTTTTTTAAGATCAAGGCAGTGATTCAGAGGATCTTGTGAAAGAAAGGCGGGCAGGAAGTATGGAGCTAATCAGGCAAAAAATACAGATGAATCGTTGGAAGGGAAATACGACTACCCAGGTAACGTTAGATGATGACTTTATCGTGCCGGATACCATGGATGATATGGAGCAGGTACTCCTGGACAATGGAGAAATCCAGATAGAATCGGTTAAAAACCAGGGGGAAAAGGTTTTAATCAAAGGAAGACTAGATTTTCAGGTTCTCTACAGGCGGGCGGAAGGCGGACTTCAGACATTGGGCGGAAGCATTCCGTTTGAAGAACCGGTCAATGTGCCTGGCCTGGAAGATCGGGACGACGTCAGTTTAAGTTCGGAACTGGAGGATCTGAGTACAGGCATGGTAAATTCCAGAAAACTGGGAGTGAAAGCCATTGTTACCCTGGAAGTGCGGGTAGAAAGTCTTTATCAGTCAGAAGCGGCAGAAGACGTCCGGGAAAGCATGGGTCAGCCAGAGGAACAGATGGAGAATGTACGTCTCAGACATCAGAACATGGATATTGCGGCGATAGCAGCTTGCCATAAAGATACGATCCGTATCAAGGAACAGATGACGCTGTCTGGCAGCAAACCCAATATTGGCCAGCTTCTCTGGAAAGAGATGCGTCTGTGCGGTATTTCTGCCCGTCCATCGGATGAGAGAATGCTGATAGACGGAAGCCTGGAAGTATTTGTTATTTACTCCGGCGAGGGAGACGACACACCAGTTCAATGGTGGGAAGAAACCATCCCGTTTTCAGGGGAAGTAGAAATTTCAGGAGCCGATGAGGACATGATTCCCATGGTAACGGTAGGCCTGGCTCATAAAGATGTGGAAGCCCGTCCGGATTATGACGGAGAAATGCGGGAGCTTGAGGCAGAAGCAGTTCTGGAACTGGATATAAAATTGTATGAGGAACAGCAGATACAGATTTTAAGCGATCTTTATGCAACAGACAGAGAAGTGATTCCGGTAACAGCAGATGCCTGTTTTGAGCAGATCCTTACAAAAAACAGCTGCAAATGCCGGATAGCCGAAAAAGTTTCCCTGGATCAGAATCAGAGGATTCTGCAGATCTGTCACAGCGGCGGAACCGTAAAAATCGATGAGATTTCGATTGGAGAAAACCAGCTGATCATAGACGGGGCGGTAGAAGTTTCCTTGCTGTATCTGACCAGCGATGATGCGGCGCCGATTCAGTCGGCAGTCCGAATGGCGCCGTTTCACTGCGAGGCAGAAGCCATAGGAATAAAGGAAAACAGCGTTTACCAGGTTACATCTGGGCTGGAACAATTATCAGCAGTCATGGCAGGAGGAGACAGCGTAGAAATCAAGGGAACCGCGTCGTTTGACATTCTGGTGCTTCAGCCAGTGTGCGAGGCAGTGGTTATCGATGTGACAGAAAAGCCTCTGGATGTAAAAAAACTTCAGGAAATGCCAGGAATCGTAGGTTATATTGTCCAGTCAGGCGATAGTTTATGGAAAATTGCAAAAAAATTTCATACTACCGTGGAAAGTATTATGTCTATGAATGAGTTAAGCAGCGAGGAAATCCGGCCAGGCGACAGGCTGATTCTGGTAAAAGAAGTGGCATAGGGATATTTTCCTGAAAATTGGAGATACCATATTGTAGAAGAAATTTATGAAACGACTGGGAGGCTGCCAGAACATGAAGCGGAAAATAAGACGCTTCATATCTGGCAGCGCCTTATCTGACAGGAGGATTTACTATGAAATCAAATGGAGAACCGGTATTTTTAGTAGGAGAACATGGTCAGGCAATTATAGAGGTAATTGGAGGCCCTCATCAGGAAAATTTTAAATGCTGCGATCAGCCTATGGGCTTACTGCTGGCGAATGAGACAGATGGAGCAAAAGAGAAGCATAAGCCTCAGGTTACAATAAACGGAAGAAGGATTTGCGTGAAGGTAGGAGAAAATCCACATCCAATGAGCAGCGAACACAGTATCCAGTGGATTTACCTTCAGACGGAAAAAGGATGCCAGAGACGGATGCTGGAACCGGATCAGCCGGCAGAAGCGGAATTCTGGGTAGCAGAGGATGACAAGCCGGTGGCAGTTTATTCTTACTGTAATCTCCACGGTTTTTGGAAAACCGGATTGCAGTAGACATACACGGTTCTGGAATTATGTGATATAATAAAGTATAAACACCTTGCGCATCCGGCTGGTGCTTTATAATAGATACAGGGAAACCTGGGCGGTAATTGTGCAGTTGCAAAGCATATTTACCGTTTACATAGTAAAAAGGCATTCTGGAAAAGAGACATACGATTATGAACTATACTTATATTCTCCGGTGCGCCGACGGCACGCTGTACTGCGGATGGACAAACTGTCTGGAAAAGCGTCTGGAGGCCCATAACAGCGGACGTGGGGCAAAATACACAAAAAGCCGCAGGCCGGTGGCTCTGGCTTATTATGAAGAATTTGAAACAAAGTCAGAGGCCATGCGTCGGGAAGCGGCGATAAAAAAACTAAAAAGAGAACAAAAAGAGCTGCTTATTAAGCAACAAACTCATACATCATAATATAGTGACACAGGCTGCCGCCCATAACGAATAAGTGGAAAATCTCGTGGGAACCAAAGTATTTGTGGCGGGAATTAAACAGCGGAAGCTTTAGAGCATAGATGATGCCGCCGATGGTGTAAATGATGCCGCCTGCAAGGAGCCATCCAAATGCAGCCGGAGGGAGAGCCTGGATGATTCTGGTAAAAGCCAGCACACATATCCATCCCATTGCAATGTATAAAAGGGAAGAAAACCACTTGGGGCAGGTAATCCAGAAAGCCTTGATGAGGATTCCGGCAATGGCAATAGTCCATACCAGTCCCAGCAGGAACCATCCGACTTTATCTCCTAATACAATCATACATACCGGAGTGTAGGTTCCGGCAATCAGAATAAAAATCATCATGTGATCCAGCTTGCGCAGAATCTGGTTAATTTTGGGCGAAATATCCAGCGTGTGATAGGTAGTGCTTGCCGCATAAAGCAGGATCATGCTGACAATAAAGACTGCCAGAGCGGTAACATGGAACTGCCCTGGATCTTTAGCTGCTTTGATTAAGAGAGGACCTGCGGCGAGAATTGCAAGAGCCATTGCAATAAAATGGGTAATCGCGCTGCCAGGATCTTTTATTTTTAAAAGATTGGATTTTATCGTTTGCTTTGACATAAAAAACACCTCCTGAATCTAACAACTGCAACAAGTAGTATTCAATACCACGTATTAATATATTACATACTATACACCTTTTTTTTTAAAATGCAAGAGGAAAAAAGTAGAAAGGCGAAAACAAAAGATGCTTACGATCTTATATGAGGATGAAGATATTATTGTGCCGGTAAAACCGGCTGGTTTACAATCCCAATCTGTTCACAGCTTTGAACCGGATATGGTCAGCGAGATTCGCAAACATATTGCAGGTTTATCCACAAAGATGTCCACAAATCTGCCGGAACCATATGTGGGAGTTATCCACAGACTGGATAAACCAGTAGGGGGAGTAATGGTATATGCCAAGAATCAGAAGGCTGCTGCAGCCTTGTCAAAGCAGGTACAGGATGGAACATTGAAAAAAACGTATTGTGCAGTAATTTGTGGACAACCTGTGGATAATGTGGGGAAATATGTGGATTTTTTGCGGAAAGATGAGAAAAACAATTATTCACAAATTGTTGATAAGTCTGTGGATGGAAGCAAACGTGCAGAACTGTCTTATGAAGTACTGGGCACAAAACAGGTTAACGGACAGAAGTTTTCGCTGGTAAAGATCCAGCTTATGACCGGACGTCATCACCAGATTCGCGTCCAGTTTGCAGGACATGGTTTTCCGCTTTTAGGAGACGCGAAATATGGAAGCGGTTTAAGCGGAACACCGGCGGGGCGCAGGCGGGAACCGCTGGCATTGTGGGCGATGGAGGTAAGGTTTCTCCATCCGGCAACCGGAGAAGTTATGACTTTTTCGGCAAACCCTCAAGGGCCTGCATTCCGAAATTTTTAAAAAACAAAAAGAACGGGAATATTTCTGTGGATATTGTTTATAATAAACTTTGTACAAAGGAAGTACAAATCAGAAATAGGTGAGTCCATGGAAAAGCCGAAGGAGAAACTGAAGAAAATTTTTATTATAATGGGAATTACAGGGGCAGTATATGCAGGATTTCAATACCTTCTGCCTCTGGTAATTCCTTTTTTTGCTGCTTATGCAACAGCAGTTCTGTTGGAACCGTCTGCAAAATGGATACAAAGAAAATTAACCATTTTCCGTGGCAGCAGAGCGGTCCGGATTCCCATTGAGCTGATAGGAGGCGGGGAACTGGTTGTTCTGTTTGGTCTTCTGGGAACAGGACTTTATATTGCGGGGCAGAGACTGCTGGTTCAGGCAGAACTGTTTTTCCAGGAGCTTCCGGAACTAGTCAGACAGTTTGATGTCTGGCTGACGGGGTGCTGCCGTCTGGCAGAGAAGGCGCTTCATTTGAGACCGGATTATATGGTACGTCTGGTTCAGAATATGTTAAGAGATCTGGGGGAATCTGCAAAAACGGCGGCCATGCCGTATTTAATGGTAAGTTCAGTTTCTATGGTACAGTGGATTGCCGGAGGAACGGTAGTGATACTGGTACTGTTTCTGGCGTCGGTTTTGACGCTGGGAAAGCTGGACGATATCCGGAAATTCGAAAATCAGTCTCTGTTTCGTGAGGAATTCCGGATTATTCATGAAAAATTCCGGACATTTGGAAAGACCTATGTAAGAGTTCAGGCAGTAATCCTGCTGCTGACCGCAGGAGTTTGTATTGGAGGATTGTTTTTGCTGAAAAACCCATACTATATGCTGCTGGGAACGGGAATCGGGCTGCTGGACGCCCTCCCGTTGTTTGGAACTGGTACGGCCCTGATTCCCTGGGCTATTGTAGAAGTCCTTGGGGGACAGGGAGAAAAGGCGGCGGCCTTAATCGGAATTTACGTGGTCTGCTATCTTTTGAGACAGATTCTGGAGGCCAGACTGATGGCAAAAGGAATCGGACTTTCGGCCCTGGAAACGCTGGCGGCGCTTTATATTGGTCTCAGGCTTTTTGGAATCTGGGGAGTTTTATTGGGGCCTGCAGCCCTGATGCTCATCAAGGCTCTTTTGGAAATTGCGGACGGCCCGTCAGAAAAAATATAAGTTTTTCTTGCAGAATGGGGTATCCGGTGGTAACATTAGCAGATATAGTCCAGTTCATTGCGACTATAATAGGGAAAGGGCAGGAGGACAGGAGTATGGCTTTGATTTTACCAGAAGGATATGATCCCCGACTGACAGTACGGGAAACCCAGGAAGCAATTAAGTATATCCGTGACACATTTCAGAAAGAATTTGGCAGGGAAATGAATCTGGAGAGAATTTCCGCGCCGTTGTTTGTTAAGAAAAGTTCAGGTCTGAATGATAATTTAAGCGGAACAGAGAGACCAGTACAGTTTGATTTGCTGGGAGAGCCGGATGAGATTGTAGAAGTCGTGCAGTCTCTGGCAAAGTGGAAAAGAATGGCATTAAAACGCTACGGTTTCCAGGCGGGAGAAGGCTTATATACCAATATGAATGCAATCCGGCGGGATGAAGAACTGGATAATCTCCATTCCTGCTATGTCGACCAGTGGGACTGGGAAAAGGTAATCACCAAAGAGCAGAGAAATCTGGATACGCTGAAGGATACGGTAAAAACCATTTTTAAGGTTATTAAACATATGGAACACGAAGTCTGGTACAAATATCCCCAGGCGGTAAAAAGGCTGCCGGAAGAGATTACATTTGTTACAACCCAGGAACTGGAAGATCGTTATCCTGACAAGACCCCAAAGGAACGGGAAAATCTGATTACCCAGGAATACGGCTGCGTATTTTTGATGAAGATTGGCGATAAACTGGCCAGCGGAAAACCGCATGATGGACGGGCGCCGGACTATGACGACTGGCAGTTAAACGGAGATATTTTGTTCTGGTTTGAGACACTGGGATGCGCGCTGGAGATTTCCAGTATGGGTATCCGAGTAGATGAAAAGAGCCTGGACGAGCAGCTTTCTAAGGCTGGCTGCGATGACAGAAGGACGCTTCCTTACCATAAAATGCTGTTAGAAGGAAAACTTCCTTATACTATCGGCGGCGGTATTGGCCAGTCCAGGCTGTGTATGCTTTTGCTGGACAGAGCCCATGTAGGAGAAGTCCAGGCAAGCTTGTGGCCGGAAGAAATGCGCAGAATCTGCGAAGAGCATAAGATTATTTTATTATAGTGCGCGGTGTGACGCAGGCAGGATGCCTGCGTCACACCGGTTTTTTTATATACAGAATGCTGCATAGAGATTTTCAGACTTTTAGCTCTGGTATTGTCGGCAGATTTAACTTCAATGGGAATCAGACGGCCTTCCCGTTGGATGATAAAATCAATTTCAGCGCCCCGATCAGATTCCCAGCAGTAGGTATGATAACCGTTTATTGTAAGCTGGACATGGACGTAATTTTCTGTCATTCCACCCTTAAAATTATTGAGCTCATCTGTCATATAGAGAATATCTTCGGCAGACAGCTCTTTTTTTGCACAAAGCAGTCCTAAGTCGGAAATATAGATTTTGAAGGCATCAATATCGCGGTAGTTTTCGAGAGCTGGACGGTAATATTATCGTAGGTGAGTCTCGTTTTTTTGATTTCGTTTAAGGTGTTATATTTGCTCATATCGTTGAGATAGCTGGCAAGAATAGTATCCTGTGTATGCCGTACAAGGATATAATCTTTTGTCTCAACAAACTGTGCAACACATTCAGGCATTCCTCCTACGACCAGATACTGACGGTAAAGCAGCATAGCCTTATCATGTAAGGCAGAAGGAAGAGGAGCATCACTTTTAAAAGATTCTTTTATCCATTCCACAAGTTCCTGTTCGTTTAAGGCAAGCATAAATTCTTCTATATCCATCGGATACAGGGTTTTCATATCGACTTTGCCGACAGGAAATGAAAATTTTGTCCGGCTTACGGCGTCACCCAGCAAACTGCCGGCTACAATGACATGATAATCCGGTGCGTCTTCACAAAAATATTTCAGCGAAGTCAGCGCCCGTTCACAAAGCTGCACTTCATCAAAGACGATGAGAGTCTTTTCTTTTATAATGGTTTTCCCCGAAATATGTGATAAAATCGGAATCAGATAGTCGGGACTGATGTTTTCATCAAAAGTCTCATTCAGCCTGGGATTGGTTTCAAAATTGAAATATGCCACATTTTCATAGTGGGTACGTCCAAACTCCAGAATGGAATAAGTCTTTCCAACCTGCCTTGCACCTTGCAGAATAAGAGGTTTCCGATACTTGCTTTCTTTCCATGCTTCTCCGATACATGAACCAGACCTCCTTTATATTCTGACCGTATTGCCCCCTGTACACTGATGCTAAATGACGGGAATAAATGGATCCAATTTTTCCAGCGACGTATTGACAATTAACTCTTCTGGGAAATCCAGTTCAGCCAGCATTTCGTGGGCAAAATCATGGTTTCCGATGTCAAAACAGATATGAGCGTCGCTGTTAATGATAATATGGGTTTTGTATTTGCGGCAGTATTCCAGCAGAACCTGGTAGTTTTCACGGGCATTTGGCCGAAAGCCATGGGGATGGAGGGAAGAGTTATTGACCTCCAGCAGCTTGTGGTGTTCGGCAGCGGCTGCCGCCAGGGTATCGTAATCCACTGGAAACCGTCCGTCATCCGGATGCCCGATAATCTGGATATAGGGGTTTTTTAATACGCCCAGATAAGCAGAGGTGTTTTCCGAAATAGTTTTTCCTGAGTAGCATGGGGGATGGATACTGGCAATGGCGTAATCCAGGCGGGCCAGAACGCTTTCCGGCAGATCCACGTTTCCGGAAGCGTCCAGGATGTTTAATTCTGCCCCCATAAGGATCTGGATTCCATAAAGGTTACGGGGGATTACCTTGAAATTTTGAAAATAAAAGCTGCCCAGAGTCCCAGGCATGGAAGGAGCGTGATCGGCACAGCCGTAAAGCGCTAATCCCTTGTCTGCTGCAGCTCGGATCATTTCCATCAGCGTATTGTATGCATGGCCGCTGGCCAGAGTATGAGTATGAAGATCAATGAGGTCTGTCATGAAATCATCCTTTCCTAAATAAAGATTATTTTATTAGTATACCACACTTTTTATTAAATTTTTGTGAAACCTATGGCAAAAAAAAAGCTTTTGTGTTTAAATAATAGAAGGGAAATGGGGACTTCCCTGATAAATGGAGATTCACAAAAAGCGAGGTATGTAACAATGGGTGAAGAACAAAAAGAAGAGGTTACCGAGAGAACAGAAAGCATGGAGGACTATGCGGCTGAGCTGGAGGCATCTTTTCGCAGAGTAAATGAAGGAGATATTTTAACCGGTACGGTAATCGGAGTAGAAGAGGATCGGGTGGTACTGGATTTAAAGTATTACGCAGAAGGAATCATTACCAAAGACAATATAAGCAGCGATCCTGACTTCAATATAAAAGAATCCATTCACGTAGGCGACGAGATCAGCGCCACGGTGGTAAAGAGAGACGATGGAGAAGGCAATATCCTCCTGTCTAAGAAAGAAGCCAATGACGTTTTAGCATGGGATAAATTAAAACAGATGCTGGAAGATCGGACAGTTGTTTCCGTAAAGATCAGCGAGATCGTAAAGGGCGGCGCAGTTGCTTATCTGGAAGGCATCAGAGGATTTATTCCAGCGTCTAAGCTGGCAGCAGATTATGTGGAAGATCTGGACGAATGGAACGGCAGGAGCGTAGAAGTAACCGTTATTACTGCTGATGAGGAAGAAAAGCGCCTTGTTCTGTCCGGCAAAGAGGTTGCAAGAGAAAAGCAGGCGGCTGAGACCAGAAAAAAGGTTGCAAAGTGCCAGGTCGGCGCAATTGTGACTGGAACGGTTGAGACTTTAAAAGATTACGGCGCCTTTGTTACGCTGGAAAACGGTCTGACTGGTCTTCTGCATATTTCCCAGATCAGCAGCCAGAGGATCAAACATCCTGGAGTAGTGTTAAAAGAAGGTCAGGAAGTAAAGGTAAAGATTATCGGTTTAAACGACGGGAAAATCAGCCTGAGCATGAAGGCGGTAGAGCCGGAAGACGAACCGGAGGAAATCTTTGATTACAAAGAAACTGGCAGCGCATCTACCGGACTGGGAGCGCTGTTAAAAGGGTTAAAGCTATAAAGAAAAACGAGTGAGGTGGGGAACAATGACGCCAGGTCACCGCAGACACGAACCGGTGGATCAGTGGAAAGAGACGATGTTCCTCTATGGAGCTGCCTTAAAGCAGATTACTGCAAAGATAGAGATTATGAATGATGAGTTTACGGAGCGTTATGATTACAGCCCCATTGAACACATCAAATCACGGCTGAAGACAGCGGACAGCATTGTCCGGAAGCTGAAGGCAGACGGTTATGAGGTTACAATCGAAAATATGAAGGAGAAGCTCAGCGATATTGCCGGCATCCGGATTATTTGTTCTTTTATGTCAGACATTTACCAGATTGCAGATATGATTGCAAAACAGGCGGATGTGACAGTTCTTTATGTAAAAGATTATATAAAAAAACCAAAGCCCAACGGCTACAAGAGCTACCATATGGTGGTTACCATTCCGGTATATTTAACGGATGGACCGGTGGAAACTAAGGTAGAAATCCAGATCCGTACCGTAGCCATGGATTTCTGGGCCAGTTTAGAGCATAAGATCGCTTATAAATTGGAAGGCAATCCGCCGGTCAAGCTTCTTCAGGAATTGAAGGCCTGCGCAGACATGGTAGATATTTTGGATGCGAAAATGTTTTCTTTAAATGAAGCCATTTCTGAGATTGTAAAGGCGCAGCAGGAAGAAGCAGAAAAAGAAACCTAGACAATTAAGGAGACAGAACATGAAGGCAGTATTACAGCGGGTAACACGGGCTGCTGTGACAGTAGACGGACAGACAGTCGGACAGATTGGAAAAGGATTCTTGATTCTTTTGGGAGTGTCCAATGAAGATACGGAAGAAACTGCCAGAAAGCTGGCAGATAAGATTTGCCGCCTTCGTATTTTTGAAGATGAAAACGGCAAGACCAACCTGTCGCTTGCAGATGTAGGAGGAGAACTTTTAGTGGTCAGCCAGTTTACGCTTTATGCAGACTGCAAAAAGGGAAACCGTCCAAGCTTTATTAAGGCAGGCGCTCCGGATCATGCAAACCGGATTTACGAATATTTTATGGAATGCTGCAAAGACCATGCAGATAAGGTAGAACATGGAATTTTTGGGGCGGATATGAAAATTGATTTAGTAAATGACGGTCCCTTTACGTTGGCATTAGACAGCGGGGAGTTGTTCTAAAATAGAGAGAAACAGCAGATAAAACGGAGGAAAACATATGTCAAAAAAGACAAAGGGCCAGGAACTGGCTGAAAAATTAGTTTGGAAAGCTCCAAATATTGGAAAGGATGCGCCAAAACAGATTGCAAAAGCAGAAAAATTCTGCGAGGGATATAAGAAATTCTTAAACGAAGGCAAGACAGAGCGGGAATGCGTTTCCGCAATCGTTGCTCGTCTGGTAAAGGCCGGCTACAAGCCTTATGATGCCAGCGCTTCTTATAAACCAGGCGACAAGGTATACTATGTAAACCGTAAAAAATCTCTGATTGCCACCACCTTCGGCGCACAGGGACTAGAGAAAGGCGTCCGCTTAAACGGGGCTCATATTGATTCTCCAAGACTGGATTTAAAACCAAATCCACTGTACGAGAAAGACGATATTGCGCTGTTTAAAACCCATTATTACGGCGGAATCCGCAAATACCAGTGGACGACCATTCCGTTAGCCATGCATGGCGTTGTAGTAAAGAAGGATGGAGAAGTAGTGGATGTGGTAATCGGCGAGAGCGAAGAAGATCCAGTATTCTGCATTACAGATTTACTGCCTCACCTGGCTGCAAAGCAGAATGAAAGAAAGCTTTCCGATGGGATCCGCGGCGAAGAACTGAATATTGTAGTAGGTTCTGTTCCTTACCAGGATGACGAAGTAAAAGAGCCGGTAAAACTGCTGGCATTAAAGCTTCTCAATGACAAATACAGCATTACGGAAGCAGATTTTTATCGGGCTGAAATCGAGATGGTTCCTGCAGTAAAAGCAACCGACGTAGGCTTAGACAGAAGTCTGGTAGGCGCTTACGGACAGGACGACAGAGTGTGCGCGTATACGGCAATGATGGCAGAGATTGATACCGATATGCCGGAACATACGACAGTCACGTTCTTTGCAGACAAAGAAGAGATTGGTTCAGAAGGAAATACCGGATTAAATTCCGATTTCCTGCTTCACTACCTGGAAGATCTGGCAGAGCAGGCAGGTGTTAACATCCGTACCCTGCTGCGTAACTCCATGTGTCTGTCTTCTGACGTAAATGCAGCATTTGACCCGACCTTCCCTCAGGTTTACGAGCCGTTAAATGCCAGCTATATCAATAAGGGCTGCGTTCTGACCAAGTATACGGGTGCAAGAGGAAAATCCGGATCCAACGATGCCAGCGCAGAGACAATGGCAGAGGTAATCCGCATTATGGAAAAGGAAGGCGTTTACTGGCAGGCAGGCGAACTGGGTGCAGTCGATGAAGGCGGCGGCGGAACCATTGCCAAGCTGGTCGCTCATATGGATATTGATACGGTAGATTTAGGCGTACCGGTACTTTCCATGCACGCGCCGTTTGAACTTACTTCCAAACTGGATGTATACAATACTTACAAAGCATTTAAGGCATTTATTAAATAAAAACGTTTTTTAGGGAAGGGCTTTCTTTTCAGAAAACTGTGTGCTATACTACAGAAACCGGCTGAAAGGAAGCCCTTGCCGGTAAAATGGATAAGTTAGTGAGGAGAATTATGAGAAAGACAAAAAGATTACTGGTATGCGGCGCAGCGGCTATGATGGTGCTGGCCGGCTGTTCCAACAATGATACCGCTGCAACCACTGCAGCAGAGACCACCGCAGCAGCTGGCGAGTCTGCCGGCGCAGAAAGCAGCGCAGCAGAGACCACTGTAGCAGAAGAGGACGTTCCGGCAGGCAGCGTAGTCCTTGGCGAATACATCGGAATTGAGTATACCCCTATGGATACAACTGTTACTGACGAGGATGTAGAAGAAATTATCCAGTATGCGCTGGATTCCAATCCAAACATGGTAGAAGTTGATCGGGCAGCAGCAGAAGGCGACACCGTAAACATCGACTATGTAGGCAAGAAAGACGGAGTTGCGTTTGACGGCGGCACTGCAGAAGACAGCGATTTAGAGCTGGGTTCTGATACCTTTATCGACGGCTTTGAGGACGGACTGATTGGCGCTAAAAAAGGCGACAGCGTAACCTTAAACCTGACTTTCCCTGAAGATTATAAGAACGAAGAATTAAAGGGCCAGGACGTTACCTTTGACGTTACAGTAAACTCTGTAAAAGAAAAGCAGGATGCTGTATTAAACGATGACTTTGTAAAAGGACTGGAGTTAGAATCCGGCGTTGCCACAGTAGACGAATATCGGGAAAGCATCCGTACCGAGCTGCAGAAGAGCAATGAAGAAATGGCAAAAATGCAGATGGAAAACGACGTATTAGAAGGCGTAATTGCCAACTGCCAGTTCAGCGATATTGACGCCCGCATTGAGAAAGATTACAATGAACAGTGGGAACAGATGACGAATATGGCGGCTATGTACGGAATGGATATGGAGATGTACGCGGCTATGAACGGAATGTCCAGCGTGGAAGAATTCCAGGAAATGTTCAAAGAGCAGGTAAGTAATTCTGTAAAACTGGAGCTGGCTCTGAAAGCCATTGCAGAAAAGGAAAAATTCACTCTGGAAGACGCAGATTACGACGTATTGGCGAAAGCCCAGGGACTGGAGGATGTCAGCACCCTGGTTGAGCAGGCTGGCCAGGAGATGGTAGACGAAGCGGCTCTTCAGATTAAAGTGCTGAACTTCTTAACTTCTAAAGCAGTAGCAAAATAATAATAACCCAAAAGAAAATGGAGGATGTACCATGCAGCTCTTGAAAGATAGAATACGGAAAGACGGTATTGTCCGTGAGGGCGGTGTTCTGAAGGTGGACAGCTTTTTAAACCACCAGATGGATATCGAATTGTTTGAGGAAATTGGAAAAGAATTCCGTAGACGTTTTGAAGGAGAAGAGATTAATAAAATTCTGACCATCGAGGCTTCCGGAATAGGAATCGCCTGTATTGTGGCTCAGTATTTTCATGTTCCGGTTGTTTTCGCCAAGAAAACCAAGACGAAAAATATCGCTGGAGATGTTTATACTTCCAGAGTAGAGTCTTATACTCATGGCAGGGTTTATGATATTATTGTGTCCAAAGACTTTTTAGGACCTGAGGATAAGGTTCTTCTGATTGATGATTTTCTTGCAAACGGAAAGGCGCTGGAAGGATTAGCGCAGCTGGTCCAGGATGCAGGCGCTACTCTGGTAGGAGCTGGAATCATAATAGAAAAAGGTTTCCAGAGAGGCGGAGACGTAATCAGGGAAAAGGGCATCCATCTGGAGTCTCTGGCAATTGTAGAGAGCATGGATCCGACAACAGGAGAGGTTGTTTTCCGAGAGAATTAAAAAATGGGGCTGCAATGGGAAACCGGAGCAGCTCTGTTTTATTTGATGGTAAGGAGAATTATCAGAATATGAGCAGAAAGGCATTGTTTTTTGACATTGACGGAACACTATTAAGCGAAATTACCAGACAGGTTCCGGAAAGCGCCAAAGAAGCTTTAAAAGAGGCAAGAAAGAAAGGTCATCTGGTATTTATCAATTCCGGCCGCAGCTATGTGCTGGTAGAACCGCTGCTGGAGGAAATAGAAACAGACGGAGCTTTGTGCGGATGCGGAACCTGTATTGTGGCAGGAGGCAAAGAAGCGTATGCCTGCCATGTCCCTTATGAGACGGGAATCAAGCTTCGCAAGGCAATTAAGGACTATGGAGTAGAAGCCGTATTAGAAGGCTCCCAGGGTTGTTATTTTAACGAAAAACCATACCATACTCCATGGATGGAGCGGCTCCGCCTGGCGGTTAACGAAGAAATGGGAGGTCCGTCCCATTCTCTTGAGAGAACAGACTATGAGTTTGATAAATTCTGCATGACGGCAGACGAGACAGCAGATAAAGAGGGATTTTTCCAGGTAATCAGAGAGGACTTTGACATTATTGACAGAGGCGGTTTTTATGAATGCGTGCCAAAAGGACATTCTAAGGCAACGGCGATTCAGTGGGTATTGGATCAGTACCAGATTCCGCTAAAAGATGCCTATGTGTTCGGAGACAGTATGAACGATTTATCTATGTTTGAATTTGCAGAAAATGCAGTTCTTATGGGAAAACACGATAAAGGTCTGGAACCGTATGCAACCTTTGTTACAAAAACGGTAGAAGAAGATGGAGTGGCCTGGGCGATGAAAGAGCTGGGCATTATCTGACAGAATAAGAGGTCTGCATGAAGAAAATCAGAAAAAACGTTCTGGGGGCAGCACTTGCAGTGCTGCTTCTGCTTTTTACAATAGGGGCAGTAGTAGGAATTATCAGAAAAGATTACAACGATCATCAGGTCAGGGAAACCGAAACGGTTCAGGAAACCTCGATACCGCCTTCAGAAGAGCCGGAGACGGAAGCAGAACGTCCATCCGAAGAAACGGCAGGGACGCCTTCAGAATCAGATGAAGAGACTGAAAGTAGTGAATCGGAGCAGGAAGAATTTGAAAATCCGGATGAGGATGAGACAAAAATAACTTTGGAAGAAGAACCGCCTTATGAGCCGCCAACGCTGGCCATTGCATCGGATCTTCACTATCAAAGCCATTCTATTACAGATTTTGGAAAGGCATATCGGGATTTTATTGCATCCAGCGATGGAAAGCTGGTTTACTATCTGCCGGAGCTGTTAGAGGCATTTTCGGAGGAAATTCTTGCGCAAAAGCCGGATGCTCTGATTTTGAGCGGAGACATTACCATGAATGGGGAAAAAGAAAACCACCAGGAACTGTCGGAAAAGCTGGCAAAAATCCAGGAAGGGGGAGTTCCGGTTCTGGTAATTCCAGGGAATCATGATATTAACAATCCTCATGCTTCTTATTATTTTGGAGATACGAAAACCCAGGGCCAGCCGGTTACAGCGGAAGAGTTTTATGGATATTACCATAGCTTCGGATATGACCAGGCGAGAAGCAGGGATCAGGCTTCCCTTAGTTATGTTTACGAGCTGGACGAACGGTATTGGCTGATGATGCTGGATACTTGTCAGTACGATCCGGTCAACCTGGTTGGAGGACGGTTAAAAGAAGAAACCCTGTCCTGGATGGACGGCCAGCTGGAAGAAGCGCAAAAGGCAGACGTTACGGTAATTCCGGTAGGTCATCACAATTTAATGCCTCAGAGCAGTCTTTATACTACAGACTGTGCAATGGAAAATTATGAAGAGGTAGTGGAGCTGCTGGAAAAATGGAAGCTGCCGGTGTATGTCAGCGGCCATCTCCATGTGCAGCGTCTGAAAAAGCACAGTCAGGCAGAATTGTCAGAAGAGCGTCTGGGGCCAGGTCCCAGATTGGCGGAAAAGCAGAAAGCAGAGCAGGAAGAAGAACCTTACGGCATTTATGAAATCGTCAGCGATTCCATCAGCATTACGCCTTGCCAGTATGGCATGATGCGCTGGGATGAAGAAGGCAATTTAACCTATCAGACCAAGTTAACCGATGTGTCTGGATGGGCCGGAAAAAATGGAATTGATAATGGAGAATTATTGGATTTTGAAAACTATTCCTACCAATACATAAAAGGATTGATTGCCCGTCAAATCGAAAAGAAAATGGATCCAGTGTCCTGGCAGCTGATAGATGACATGACCAGCCTGTATGCAGAACTTTATGAGGATTACTATGCCGGACGGGTAATTGACGAGAAGGCGGTAAAGAATACGGTCGCCTGGCAGTGGTGGATCCGGCTGCTTCCAGACAGCAGGCAGGTAAAAGAAATGCGGGCCATGATAGGAGACAGCAAAAACGATAATAATTTTTTGTACGTACCGAAAGAATAACAATGTAAATACTTACAAAAAATGCGAAAAAACTCTTGAATATTTTTCAAACCTGGTGTATAGTATGGGTAACAAAACAACGATACATTAGGTTTTCTCGGAAATGTAAGCGCTTACAAAAACTATATGTTAATGGAGGTTATTACCATGAGCAGCAATGTAAAAGAGACAGTCATCCAGTTTGGCGAAGGCGGATTTTTAAGAGGCTTTGTGGATTATTTTTTCCACAAATTACAGGAGAAGGGACTTTATGACGGCAAGATCGTAGTTGTACAGCCAATTGAAAAAGGTATGTGCCAGATGCTGGCAGATCAGAACTGCGAGTACAATCTATTCCTTCGCGGCATCAGCAATGGAGAGGTAGTAAACGAACATACCCACGTTACCTCTATTTCCAGAGCACTGAATCCTTATACCCAGTACGAAGAGTACATTGCACTGGCTACCAGCCCTGACATGAGAGTGCTGGTTTCCAACACCACAGAAGCGGGAATCGAGTATCTTGGCACAGAAAAGCTGACCGATATGCCTCCAAAGTCTTATCCGGCAAAGCTGACCCAGTTTTTATATAAGAGATTTGAAGCTGGTCTTCCAGGAATGATTCTGCTTCCATGTGAGCTGATTGACAACAACGGCGACAACTTAAAGGCGTGCGTATTAAAATATGCAGATCTGTGGGAACTGGGAGAGGACTTCAAGAACTGGATTAACAATGAGAACGATTTCTGCAGCACTCTGGTTGACCGTATCGTAACCGGCTATCCGAAGGACGAGGCAGAAGAACTGAACAAGCAGCTTGGCTACACAGACAATTTAATTGATACCGCAGAGATTTTCCATTTATGGGTAATCGGCGGCCATCACGAAGATGAACTTCCATTTAACAAAGCTGGATATAACATCGTATGGACAGACGATGTAAAACCATATAAGAAGAGAAAAGTGCGTATCTTAAATGGCGGCCATACCTCTATGGTATTAGGCGCATATCTGTATGGTTTACAGACAGTAGGCGAGTGCTTAAAGGACGAAACAGTCAGCGCATTCTTAAAGAAGTGCCTGTTTGATGAGATTGTACCTACCTTAGGAAATACCGAGACAGACGTCCAGTTTGCAAAAGACGTTCTGGAGCGCTTCAGCAACCCATTTATTAAGCATCAGCTGTTAAGCATTGCATTAAACTCTGTCAGCAAGTTCCAGGTACGTGTGCTGCCGACCATCTTAGAATACAAAGAAAAATTCGGCAAGTACCCAGAGGCGCTGACCTTCTCCATGGCAGCTCTGATTGCATTCTACAGAACCGATAAGGCAAATGACGGCGCAGAAATCATGGAATTTATGAAGACTGCATCTGTAGAAGAAATTATGAAGAGAGAAGACTACTGGCACGCTGACTTAACCGAGATGATTCCAATGGTTCAGGGATATTATGACCTGATTCAGGAAAAAGGCATGGCAGAAGCTTATAAAGCTGTATTAGCAAAATAAAAAAATAGGACCGTATCAATAAAATAGTTTCATTTCCCCATATTGTTAAATAGATAACCATCCTAAAAGAGGAGCAGCGTCAGGAGAACCCTGGCGCTGTTTCTCTTTTTTTTGTACTAAGAATCCCAAAATACTGTTAGCAGCAGATATTTACTGCTTTAAACATAATATTTTGCTGTTTATAGAGAAATTGATTATTTAATATAAAATTTTATCTATACAATTTTGCTATTAAAGTGAAAATAGTGATTGCAATCGGGGGGGGTAGAATATAATTGGAGTGTGAAAAACAAACAAAAAATGTTGGATTATCAAAAAGAAATAGGCGAAATTCAACAAATAATTAGAAGCGCGTAATAGGGTTAGAACGCGGAAGGAGAAGACTATGAGAAAAGGCGTAAAGCGGATGGTTACAGTGGCTGGAATGTTACTTGCAATAGGGGGACTAACAGCGTGTGGCAGTTCTTCCCAGAGCAGTACAGCAGAGACAACGGTATCAAAAGAAAGCCCAGCAGGAGAAGCATCAGAAGAGCCAGAAACATCAGGAGGATCGACGTTAGGTATTGAACCCTTAGCAGACAGAACAACTCTTAGCATTGGATTTTTTGCTGGTTCTGCTCATTCAATGCCATGGTATGTAGCAGATAAAATGGGATTTTTTGATGAATTAAATATTGATGTTGAGTATCAGTCTTTTACTGGCGGTCCCGCAATGATGGAGGCTAGTGCAGATTGGGATATTTGTAGTGTTGGCGGCCCTGGTGTGCTAAATGGTATGAAAAACTATGATGTAAATATGATCGGTATTTGTGATAATGAGTATAACACGGCTTTGTTTGTAAGACCGGATACTGATCTTGCCAAAGAACCGGATAACCCTGAAAATTGGAGAGGAAAAAAGGTTCTGTTAAATAAGGGAACAACGCTTCAGTATGTATTTATGCAGTATATGGAAAGTATTGGAATCACAGATCTTGAAGAGTACGATATTGAAATTATCGACACTGCGGTTGGAACCTGTTTAACTGCATTCCAGACAGGAGAAGGGGATGCAATGTGCGTATGGAACGCATTTGCGATTGCTGCGGAAATGGATGGAGCAGTTCGGGTAACAGATATTGGAAAAATGAATTTGAATAGCATTAATGGTATCTGTGCAACAACAGACGCACTTGAAAACAAAATGGATTTAATTAAGACGGCTTATCAGGTGTACTATAAAACTTGGGAATGGTGCCAGGAAAGTGAAGAAAATCGTGTCAAAGCAGAAGAACTATTTATGGAATCTTGTGATGATGAAGGAATTGCAGTAACAGAAGAGACGGTAACGAAGCTGGTAGATGAATTCCAGTGTACAAGTTTAGCGGACGCAGTGGCTGCAATGACCACAGAAGAAGATGATAGAAATGGAAAAGGCGGAAAAGTTACGAAGGCTACCAATCAATTGTTTGAAACAATGGATTTCTTTATTACATTAGGAAATTACACAGAAGAAGATAGACAAATGATTTTGGATAAGGGTCTTGTAAATCCTATAGTTGCAGAAGCAGTCAAATAGTGGATCTTTGAAAAACTTAAAAGGGAAGAACTTCGTTTTAGGAGTTCTTCCCTTTGTAAGAGGAGATAGACAGTATGAGTGAGAATGAAAAGACAGTACGTCGGTTATCAGACCAGGAACGCATTAAGAAGGTTCAAGACGAAAAACGTAAAAATAGTTATCAACTAACAATGCTGTCAATCATTGGTGTTTTGACGGCGTTGTTTTTATGGCAAATTGCAGTTATGCTGGGATGGCTGCCAAGCAGATATGTGCCTATGCCTACGGATGTAGTAAAATTGTTCTTTATAAAATGGGTCGATCCAAATCCAGACGGGGCTGTGTTGGGAGCACACATTTTTTCGAGCCTTCAGGTGGCATTATCAGGTTTCTTTTTAGCGATTGTAATAGGCGTGCCATTAGGATTGTTAATGGGATGGTTTAAGGGATTTGATAGTTTTATGAGACCGGTTTTTGAAATTTTGCGTCCCATACCACCGGTATCCTGGATACCAATTACGATTATCTGGATGGGATTGGGATTAAAGGCAAAAGCATTTATTGTATTTTTTTCAGCGTTTGTACCTTGCGTAATTAATGCGTATACAGGAATTCGGCAGACAAGTCCTGCGTTAATAAATGTAGGGAAAGTGTGTGGAGCTTCTAATTTTACAATTTTTAGAAAGATAGGAATTCCATCAGCCATGACAATGACGTTTGCAGGAATAAGAGTTGCATTGGGAAATGCTTGGGCAACGTTAGTTGCAGCTGAAATGCTCGCAGCTAATATGGGGCTTGGCTATATGATACAGCAAGGAAGAGCTTTTGCAAGACCAGATATTATTATTCTGGGTATCGTGGTAATTGGTATACTGGGTGTGATTTTCACTTGGCTATTAGGCCTTGTTGAAGGAAAGGTTTTAGGGTGGAAAAAATGAAAAAAGAAAAAGAAGACCTGTTCCTCAGCGAATATGAGCGTCGGGAAATCATGCGAAATCGTCTTTACAAGCTGCTTCCTATCCTTTCTATGGTGATTTTAGTGGCATTATGGCTTCTTGCATCATCGAATCCTGCCTCCAAGTTCCCATCTCCGTCTGCAGTATGGGAACGATATATAAAATTGCTGAATAAGCCCATTAAAAATTTGGGATTATTTGGACATATATGGGCAAGCCTGCGGCGTGTATTTATTGCACTTGGTGCGGCTTGGATAGTTGGAATTTCTTTTGGAATTCTAATCGGCTGGAACAAGAAAGCAAATGCACTTTTTGGACCAATTTTTACAGCATTTCGTGCAGTCCCACCTCTTGCATGGGTTCCACTTGTGACAATCTGGTTTGGAATTGGCGAGTTCCCAAAGGTACTCATTGTATTTATAGGTGCGCTTATGCCTGTGGTAGTAAATACACAGGCGGGAATTTCAGATGTAACCAAGGAATATTTAGATATTGGTACAATTTTTAATGCGAACGGAAGGCAGATGCTATTTGAGATAGCAATACCATCGGCATTGGATGCAATCTTTGCCGGAATACGTAATTCAACATCTGCAGGATGGATGGTAGTTTTGGCGGCTGAAATGCTTGGAGGAAAATCAGGAGTCGGGTTCTTAATTGTACGAGGGATGGATTCAGGAGACTATCCTCTTTGTCTTCTTGCAATGATTTGCATTGGCCTTGTTGGTTATTTGCTTGCAATTCTGATTCAATTTTTAGAAAGGATCGTATGTCCATGGACGGTAAAAAAATCAGTCTGAAATTAGAGCATATTTCTCAAAGTTATATTACAAATAATCAGGTTTTTGATGCCGCAGTCGATGTATCATTAGATGTATATGAATCTGAATTTTTGGTGCTGTTAGGGCCTGGACGCTGTGGTAAAACAATCCTTCTAAACATGATTGCTGGGTTGGAAAAACCAATTGATGGAAGAATTTTGATAGATGGAGAAGAAATAAAAGGAAGTGATGAACGAATAGGAATGGTTTTTCAGAAACGCGCGTTAATGCCTTGGAAAACCGTTATGGAAAATGTAGAGTTTGGACTAAAAATCAAGGGAGTATCAAAAAAGGAACGAAGAGAAGTAGCACAAAAATATATTAATTTAGTGGGACTTCAAGGATTTGAGAAGAGTTATCCCAATGAACTGTCTGGTGGAATGAAACAACGTGTCAGTATTGCACGAGCATACACCAATAACCCTCAGATCTTGTTAATGGATGAACCGTTTGGGGCATTAGATGCCCAGACTAGATATTCGATGGAAGAAGAAGTTCAGCGTATTTGGAACCAGGAAAAGCGTACAGTTGTCTTTGTTACAAATAATATAGAAGAAGCGCTTTATCTGGCAGATAGAATTGTTCTTTTGAGTAATTGTCCAGCGCATGTAAAAGCCATATATGATGTGAAATTACCACGTCCAAGAAATACTATCGATCCGGAATTTTTACGATTAAGAAAAGAAATATCAGACAATACAGATCTGGCATTGTAGGGTTAGGAGGCGTGGATATGAGTGAATACAAAGTCGAAGTACATAATTTGACTAAAAATTTTGGAAGTCTGAAAGTTCTTAATGATATTTCTTTTAATGTAAAAAAAGGAGAATTCGTTTGCATAGTAGGTCCAACTGGTTGCGGAAAAACTACATTTTTAAACTTGCTTACCAGGATATATATGCCGACAAAAGGAGACCTTTTAATTGATGGAGAGAGTGCAGATCCGAAGAAACACAATTTAGCATTTGTATTTCAGGAGCCATCATCACTTCCATGGAAAACGGTAGAGCAGAATTTGCGCTTTGGATTAGAGCTAAAAAAACTTCCAGAGAAGGAAATTAATGAGAGAGTAGAAAATATCATAAAATTGATGGGGTTGGAGCAGTTTAGAAATGCATATCCTCACCAGTTATCTGTCTCAACAGAACAAAGAATTATTATTGGCCGCGCGTTTGCAATGAATCCAGATTTATTGTTGATGGACGAGCCTTATGGGCAGATGGACATTAAATTACGTTTCTATTTGGAGGATGAAGTTTTACGCTTGTGGAAGGAGACCGGCGCTACAGTCCTATTTATTACACATAACATTGAAGAGGCAGTATATCTTGCAGAACGAGTATTAATTCTTTCTAATAAGCCTACAACGATTAAAGAAGATTTAAAAATCGATCTTCCCAGACCACGAGACGTAACTTCTCCGGAATTTATTAAGATTAGGCAGTATATTACGGATCAAATCAAATGGTGGTAGAAATTTAACAATCAATCAGTAGGAGCAGGGAGGCGTATCCCCCTGTTCCTATTTTTATTTTCTGTAAAATAAATACGAGCAGAAAGAATATGCAGGAATGATGAGAGCTTGCAGGAGACTGACGATTATGTTCCTCTTATCTTCGTATGATGACCAGATACAGGATTGTATAAGACAAATGCAGCTGTTTTTGCTATAGTAAGCATAGAAAATAATGACAGACAAGGGAGGCAGAGATGAAACTGATATGGGAGCAGGCAGATATTGATGTTCCGGAACTTATCGTTCGGGGACGACTGGAAGACAAAAAGACAGCAGAGCTGATTCAAACGCTTCAAGGACTTGTGGAAGCGGAAAAGAACGTGGGAAAAAGAATTTTTCTTTATAAAGAAGGCAGGGAGTTCCTTTGTGAAACTGCAGAAATCCAATATTTTGAGAGCAGAGGAGGAAAGATTTTTGGAGAAGTAAGAGGAAATGGGGCGTTAGAAGCAAAGTACAAGCTGTATGAGCTGGCAAGTATGCTGTTAAAGCAGGGGTTTGTCCAGATTAATAAAGGAACATTGGTTAATATACGGTTTGTAGCGGCAGTTGAGGCCGGATTCAGCGGCAATTATACAGCGTTTTTAAAAGATGGAAAGAGCCGGCTGGAAATTTCCAGATCGTATATGAAGGAATTTCGGAAATATGTAATGGAGGAGAAATAGCATGATTCGGAAAGCAATAGGATATATGTTTACTGGAATAGGAATTGGTGCTGTAATATCAACAGCGTGTATGTGGCTGAATGGACAGACAGAAAATACGTTGATGGAAACGACAGGCTGGCTGGCAGCATCGGCAGTATATGGGCTTTTCGCGTTGATTATGGATTGGAAAAGGCCAGCCTTCTGGGGGCGTCTGCTGATTCATGGAAGCCTTTGCTGGGTGGTAACGCTCATTACTTCAAGGCTATTGTATCGGGCTGAGATAGGTGTCCTTGTCAGAGAGACGCTTCCAAGATTTGTAATTGTATATGCTGTAGTCTGGTTTATTATTATTTTATGGGAAAGAAGAACAGTGAAGCAATTAAATAAAAGGCTGCGTGAGGAATAGGGAGGCTTAGGCCTCCCCGTTTCTATTTTTCGCTCCTCATGCATATATTGTAAGAGCAGGAAGGAGCGGGAAATGGGAAAGAAAATTGGACAGTTATTGCTGGTGGCTGGGATAGATTTGGCATTGCTGTTGATTTTGGTGTATGGAACTTTAGGCAGGGGATTTGCTGAAACGGTCGAAACCGGTCTTACGGGAACGGTTTCAGAAACGAGAATGGAAGAAAAAGTAGTGGCGCTGACGTTTGATGACGGGCCTCATTCTGTTTATACGAAAAAGCTGCTGGAAGGGTTGAAAAAGCGCGGAATAAAAGTTACTTTTTTCCTCATGGGTTCTAATATAGAGGGAAATGAGGAATTAGTCCGGCAGATGAAACAGGATGGCCATTTGATTGGCAATCATGGCTACCGTCATGTCCAGATGACAGAAGAAGGCGCAGAAAAGGTCAGGGAATCTGTAGAGAAAACAGGAAAAATAATTGAAGAAATAATCGGAGAAGAACCAGAATATCTGCGTCCGCCCTATGGAGACTGGAATGAAGAACTGGCAGAAAAAATGGATTTAACGCCAGTATTCTGGTCTGTGGACAGCCTGGACTGGAAGTATCAGAACACGCCGAAAATTACCAGCAGGGTATTAAAAGATGTAGAAGACGGCGACATTATTTTGATGCACGATATTTTTCCTACATCCGTAGAATCTGCGTTGGAAATCGTTGACACTCTGCAGGAGCAGGGATATACTTTTGTTACGGCAGATGAACTGATTATTGATTGACGAAGGAACGAATTATGGATTTATTTGATTATATGAGAGAGACAGCGAAAGAGACGGAGTCTCCGCTGGCATCCCGTCTGCGCCCGAGGACGCTGGAGGAGGTAGTAGGCCAGCAGCACATTATTGGGAAAGACAAATTGTTATACCGCGCAATTAAAGCAGATAAGATAGGGTCGATTATTTTTTACGGCCCGCCTGGAACGGGAAAAACGACATTGGCCAAAGTCATTGCAGGGACAACCAGCGCAGAATTCAAACAGATTAATGCGACGGTAGCCGGCAAAAAAGATATGGAAGATGTAGTAAAAGAGGCGAAGGATTTATTGGGAATGTATGGCAGGAAAACAATCCTGTTTGTGGATGAGATCCATCGCTTCAATAAAAGCCAGCAGGACTATCTCCTGCCATTTGTGGAAGACGGCACATTGACTCTGATTGGCGCCACGACAGAAAATCCTTATTTTGAAGTGAACGGAGCGCTTTTGTCCAGATCCCGTATTTTTGAGTTGAAGCCGCTGGAAAAAGAGGACATTAAGGAACTTTTAAAGCGGGCTGTTACGGATGAAGAGCGGGGGATGGGCACGTACCGCGCCAGGATAGAGGACGACGCCATGGAGTTTCTGGCAGATGTGGCAAATGGAGATGCCAGGGCAGCATTAAATGCCATCGAGCTGGGGATTATGACGACAGAGCGGAGCGCTGACGGCATAATCCATATTGATTTGCCGACAGCCCAGGAATGTATCCAGAAACGGGCGGTCCGGTATGATAAAAGCGGGGACAGCCATTATGATACGGTGTCAGCATTTATTAAAAGCATGAGAGGTTCGGATCCAGACGCAGCAGTTTATTACCTGGCACGAATGCTGTATGCAGGCGAGGATATTAAGTTCATTTCCAGACGGATTATGATTTGCGCGGCTGAGGATGTGGGAAATGCGGATCCCCAGGCCCTTACGGTGGCAGTCAGCGCCGCTCAGGCAGTGGAGCGGATTGGGATGCCGGAGGCGCAGATTATTTTGTCACAGGCAGTAACCTATGTAGCTTCCGCGCCTAAAAGCAACGCGGCATATATGGCGGTTTCCAAAGCAATGGAAACAGTAAAAGAAACCCGTACCATGCCAGTTCCCGTACATTTACAGGACAAGCATTATAAAGGGGCCGAAAAATTGGGACATGGACAAGGCTACTTATATGCCCATGATTATCCCAACCATTATGTAAAACAGCAGTATCTGCCGGACGGACTGGAAGACAGCCGGTTTTATGAGCCGACAGAAAATGGCTATGAAAAGCAGATAAAAGAACATCTGGAGTTTTTGAAAAAGTGACTTTAAACCTAGACTTAAATGGAAGGAAAAATTAATTATATATGAATCAGTCAGATTTCCCGAGAAAATCGTCCTATAAGGGACCAAGAAACAAACGGTTAGCCCAGCAGAAAAAGCGAAAAAAGCAAAAAATAATGTTTGCCAGCGTCGGTGCGGCGGCAGTTGTTGCGCTGACAGCAGCTGTAATTTTCTGGCCGGAAAAAGAAAATAAAGAAGCAGAAGCGTTCGTTACAGAAGCGCAAAGTACAGAAGCGCCGCTTCGCGATCCGGTTACGGTAGACGGTATTTCACTGGAAGGAATGAGCAGGGAAGAAGCAAAGAAAATATTAATGGAAAAATACCCCTGGAATCTTCAGGTTGCCAGAGAAGGAAAAGACGGAAAAGAGACGTTGACGATTGCGAATATGGTGGAACCAGAAATTGATAAGCTTCTGGACGAGATTTTTACATCAAAAGAAGGCGGAGATTATATTCTGGAAATCAATGGGGAGAAAGAGGCGATAGAAGCGGAAGCTGCTGCAGTAGCAAGAGCCTGGGATGTGAAGCCCCAAAATACAAAGCTGGATCATTTTGATAATAATACCGGAAAGTTTGTATTTACAGAAGGCAAAGCCGGAAAAATTGTAGACCAGGAAAAGCTGGCGGCAAAGATAGAAGCTGTGATTGCAAGCGGCGATTACAAACAGACAATCGATGTCCCATTCCTGGAAACAGCGCCGGAAGATCCGGACAAGGTAAAATCACAGTACCAGACCCTGGCTACATTTACGACAAAGACAACAAGTAATGCCAAGAGAAACACCAATGTCCGTCTGGCGGCAGAGGCATTGAACGGAACCATTGTACAGCCTGGAGAAGAGTTTTCGTTTAATGAAGTGGTAGGTCAGCGGACGGAAGAAAAAGGATATCAGGCGGCAGCGGCTTACAGCAGCGGCGAAGTGGTTCAGGAAATCGGAGGCGGAGTATGCCAGATTTCCAGTACTTTGTATCGGGTAGTATTTCAGTCGGGCATGGAGATTACATACCGCTGTTCTCACACATTTGAACCGAACTATGTAACTCCAGGACAGGATGCAGCAATCAGCTGGGAACAGCCGGATTTTAAGTTTATCAATCGTTCAGAGGGGCCGATTTGCATCAGGGCCAGTTATGCAGATCAGAAAGCGACCGTTTCAATTTATGGAATTCCAGTGCTGGAAGAAGGAATTACCTGGGATCTGTATTCAGAAAAAACAGGAGAGGTAGATCCGCCGGAGCCAACCTATGTGGAAGACCAGACCTTGGAGCCAGGGACAGAAAAGATAGAAAAGGCTGGTACCAACGGAACTACCTGGGTAACCTACAAAGTGGTTTATAAAGACGGAAAAGAAATCGAGCGTATAAAAGATCATGAAAAAACGTATAAGGGCCATGCGGCAGTAATCCGCCGGAATACCAGTGATAAAAAGCTTTCGCCGGAAGAAACAGAATCTGTGTCTGAAACTACAGTGGCACAGACAGTTGACGGTATGCCGGATGATTATGTACCAGGAGAAGGCGTAACAGTCAGTCCGGAACCATCATTAGAGGCGTCAAAGGAAAGCAAGGAAGAGATAAAAGAAACTTCTCTGCCTGAAAACAGCGGAACGCAGAGCGCTACCGAACCAGAAAACACAGATTCAGGAAAGACACCGACCCCAGAGGAGACGCTTCCTACGGTGGATCCGCTGAATCCATAAGGAGGAAAGAATATGAAAGAATTGCGTTGGGCAACGTTAGGCTGTGGCGTGATTGCCAATCAGTTGGAACAAGCAATGGAAAGCAGGGGACGGAAACTGTATTCCGTGGCAAACCGCACTTACAAAAATGGCGTAGAATTTGCTGAAAAATACGGGATTTCCAAAGTGTACAAACAAATTGACGATGTGTTTGATGATGAAATGGTTGACGTCATTTATATTTCCACTCCCCATAATACCCATGCAGAATATCTGCGAAAGGCATTAAAGGCAGGAAAGCACGTACTGTGCGAAAAGTCCATTACCCTAAATTCAGAAGAGCTGGAAGAAGCCATGGAGCTGGCCAGAGAGAACGGGGTAATTCTGGCAGAGGCAATGACAATTTACCATATGCCGGTTTATAAAAAATTAAATGAAATTCTGGCGTCTGGGAAACTGGGAGAACTGAAGCTGATTCAGATGAATTTTGGCAGTTATAAAGAGTATGATATGAATAACCGGTTTTTCAACCGGAATCTGGCAGGCGGAGCAATGCTGGATATTGGAGTCTATGCGTTATCCTTTATCAGATGGTTTATGAGCTCAAAACCAGATCAGATTTTGTCCCAGGTAAAGTTTGCTCCGACAGGAGTAGACGAGCAGGCTGGAATTTTGCTGAAGAATCAAGAAGGGCAAATGGCGACAGTAATGTTGTCTCTTCATGCAAAGCAGCCCAAACGGGGAATGGTGTCATTTGACCGCGGATACCTGGAAATTATGGAATATCCGCGGGGCGAACAGGCTGTGATTACTTATACAGATACTGGAGAAAAAGAAGCGATTGCTGCAGGTGATACAGAAAACGCCCTTTCTTATGAAATAGAAGATATGGAGGCGGCAATAGGCGGAAATGATTCTGTCATGTATCTGCAGTATACAAAAGATGTTATGGATATGATGACAGAGATTCGCAGACAGTGGGGAATGAACTATCCGGAAGAAGAATAGGAAAATCCCAGAACTTATAAACTTTTTTCCTTTTTTCTTGATTTTAGATGTTGTCTGTGCTATACTTACCCCCGTTGTAAAGCCTGCAAAAACAAGGTCTTATCGGGCTTTCCGCCGATTTCCGGCGTAAAATGAATCGAGTGTTCGCGACCTTCCACTCGTAAAACAAAACTAAAGGAGAAAAGTGAATAATGAAAAAAAACAACAAAACCGTGTACTTTATGACCTACGGCGCTATGATCGCAGCTATTTATGTGGCACTGACCATGCTCTTTGCCCCAATTAGCTTTGGGCCTGTCCAGTTCCGTATTTCAGAAGCATTGTGCATTCTGCCGTTTTTTACTCCGGCTGCAGTGCCTGGACTGGCAGTAGGATGCCTGTTGTCGAATATCTTTTGCGGAGCCATGATGCCGGATATTATTTTTGGTACGCTGGCGACTCTGATTGGAGCGGCAGGATCGTATGCTTTGAGAAAAAACAAATGGCTGGTATGCATTCCGCCGATTGTAGCCAATGCTCTGATTATTCCATTTGTTCTCCGCTTTGCTTATGGGGCAGAGGATTTGATTCCCTATATGATGCTTACCGTGGGAATTGGAGAAGTTCTGGCAGTTGGATTTTTAGGAAATGCATTAATGCTTGCATTAGATAAGTATAAAGGTTTGATTTTTAAGAACGCAGCATTATAATCATAATCTGCGGCAGAAGAGATATTCTTACGACTATAAAAATCTCCGGCAGGGAAGACTCGTCCAGTCCTCTCCCTGCCGGAGATTTTTTACTGCTTTCTGCATCTGAAGAATATAAAGTCCGGCCGGTGGATGGTTCCGCCGAATATATCCGGATATTGCTGTCGTAATTCATCTGATGCCTGGGATTCCTGGCATTCTTCTATAAGAAGTCCAGCTTTTATTATAGCATTCAGGATAGTGGAAAGAGTTCGGTGGTAAAGCTCATAGTTATCTACACACCAGCTTATGGTTCTCTTTCCCTCAATAAAATAATTGTTAATATTTGCATAAAGCCGCTCGCCGGAAGCATTGCGGGTATATCTGGGATATTGTCCGTCGTATGCCGTTGACATGGGATGGGACATACTAAAAACAAACAGGGAATCCTTCTTCATGAGACTGGATATATTCTTCATTAATTCTTCAAAATTCTCGGCATAATCAAATACCAGAGAACTTGTAATACAATCAAATTGTTCGTCCAGGAGGCACAGATCTTCAAATGCCATCTGCTGATATGTGATATTTGCAGCGCTGTTGTGTGTTCTGGCATAGCCCAGCATTTTTTCGGAAATATCGATTCCCAGTACAGACTTTGCGCCCAGATCGAAATACTGCTTTGCGTGCTGTCCCATACCGCAGCCAATATCTAATACGGTACGGCCTGTTAATTCGGGAAGCATTGCGAGCAAAATGGGAGTTTCGATGCACTCGTTGTAGTTAATTTTGTTGTCCCGTATCTGCCTGAAATTTTCAAAAAATACATCATTATCATAGATATTCTGCTGAGCCATTTTCTACCTCCATATTTGTTGGAAAAGAACCTGTATTGATTCTTTCCGCCGATTAGAAACGTTACGGTTTCCATTATATCATGGTTCTTTCTTATTATAAATAGTTGATTTTATTATCTTGAAATAGTAAGATAGAGCTAACAAAATTTGCATCTGTTTATGCAGACGCATTTAATAAACAAGGGGAAATTATGATAACATTTAATTATATGATTTCAGACGTCAGCGGTCTTCACGCTAGGAATGCCCTGCAGATAGCCAGGGCAGCAGAAGGGTATCAGTGCAGGATTAAAGTTTCAAGCGGTGGGAAAACAGCCAATGGAAAACAGGTTTTAAGTCTGATCAGCCTGGCGGCGAAAAAAGGAGCAGAACTGGCATTTTCTCTGGAAGGAGAGGACGAGGAAGAGGCAGCCGCTTATCTTCAGGCCTTAGTAAAGGAGGTTGTATAGCGGAGCCGCATAGGAAAATCCTGAAATGGGGGATGGGATTATGGATGGTGTAGAACTGATTTGCTTTCAGATTATTTCCAGTGTAGGGGCGGCAAGAAGCAGCTATATTGAGGCAATCCAGAAGGCAAAAGCCGGAGATTTTAAAGAGGCTGCAGTTTTGATGAACACAGGAGAGCAGGAATTTCTAAAGGGATATGCAGCCCATTCAGAACTGATTCAAAAGGAAGCGGCCGGAACGCCGGTAGCGAATTCCCTGATTCTGGTACACGCTGAGGATCAGGTTATGAGCGCGGAAGAATTCAGAATCATTGCGTCTGAGCTGATTGACAGTTATAAACGGATTGCCGGACTGGAAAGACGCCTGGAGCAGGAAACCGCGCAAAAGAAAGAGCAGTACGACTTATGACAACATTGAAATTATGACAGGAGGAACAAGCGATGTGGGGAATGATTGCAACCTGGAGCATGGCGGCAGATGGAGTAGCCAAAGGAGCAGAGTTGTTAAAGAGCGGAAAGAATGCCGGAGATGCAACGGAGACGGCAATACGGAAAGTAGAGGACTTTCCATATTATAAATCAGTAGGATACGGCGGTCTGCCAAACGAAGAAATGGAAGTAGAACTGGATGCTGCATACATGGATGGAGACACCCTTTCCATCGGAGCTGTGGCAGCAATCAAAGATTATGCCAATCCGGTTTCCATTGCAAGAAGACTGAGCAGGGAAACGGTCAACAATCTTCTGGTAGGAGAAGGAGCGGAAAAGTTTGCCGGAAAAGAAGGGTTTGAACGAAAAAATATGCTGACCGACCAGGCAAAAGAACGTTATTATAAACGGGTTCAGGAAATCAGGGAAAAGGAGTTAAAGCCGTATTCCGGCCATGATACAGTAGGAGTAGCCTGCTTGGACAGCCAGGGCAAAATGACGGCAGCAACTTCTACCAGCGGCCTGTTTATGAAGAAAAAAGGACGTGTAGGCGATTCTCCGATTGTAGGTTCCGGATTTTATGCGGACAGCAAACGGGGAGCGGCAGCGGCCACTGGTCTGGGAGAAGACCTGATGAAAGGCTGCATTTCTTATGAGATCGTCCGTCTGATGGGCGAGGGAATGCATCCGCAGGAGGCTTGCGAGACAGCAGTAAACCGGCTGGATGCGGAGCTGAAAAGCCGGAGAGGCCAGGCAGGAGACTTATCGCTTATTGCCATGAACAACAAAGGCGAATGGGGCGCAGCAACCAATATTCAGGAATTTACCATTGTTGTGGCAACTGAAGAACAGGAACCAGCCGTTTATAAAGTAATCAGAGGAGAGGACGGCCACTGTACATTTGAGAAAACATCAGAAGAATGGGCAGAGGATTAAAACAGAGTAAGAAAGGCAGGAAATCAGGGATGAAGCTGGTAGTGGAAATATGCTGCGGAAGCTATTACGATGCCAGGCAGGCATTTTCAGGCGGAGCCAGAAGAATTGAGCTGAACAGCGCACTGATGTTAGGAGGGCTGACGCCTACAGTATCGACTTTGCGCATGGTAAAAGAAGAAATGCCGGATTTGAAGGTAATCGCAATGGTCCGGCCAAGAGGAGCAGGATTCTGCTATTCTCCAGAAGATTTCAAAGTAATGGAAGCAGAATGCCGGATGCTTGTGGAAAATGGGGCAGACGGAATAGCGTTTGGATGCCTGAAAGAAGATGCCAGCCTGGATGTGTATAAAATCCAGAGAATGCTGGAAACGATAAAAAGCAGGGGAAAAGAAGCGGTTTTCCACAGAGCGTTTGACTGCTGCGCCGATCCGTTTCAGACGGCGGAGCGTTTGGCAGAGCTGGGGATTGACCGCATTTTAACCAGCGGATTAAAGCCAAAGGCAGAAGAGGGAATAGAACTGCTGCGTAAGCTGCACAGCCAGTATTCCGGAACGATTGAGTTTTTAGCTGGAAGCGGCGTTAATTCTTCCAATGCAAAATGGATTCTGGAGCAGACGGGGCTGAATCAGATTCACAGTTCCTGCAAAGACTGGATAGAGGATGTGACTACAATACAGAATGGGGTTTCTTACAGTATGGTAAGCGGAGAACACTCCAGGAGTTATGACGCGGTTTCTGCTGAACTGGTAAGAAAACTGGTAGAAAGCGTATAAAAGCGCAGGAGGAATCAGATGTTTGCCAAATATAAACATAATATCATAGTAAGAAGGCTGATTACAGTCGGTGCGGTTGCAGCGTCGGCGCTTTTGCAGGCTTATGTGATCCAAGTGTTTATCCGCCCGTCTAATCTGCTGTCCGGAGGCTTTACCGGAATTGCGATTCTGATTGACCGGATTGCTTCCAGGTACGGAGGAACCTTTTCTACGTCCCTGGGAATGCTGGTGCTAAATATTCCGGTTGCAATTTTGTGCAGCAAAAGCATCAGTCCGAGATTCACATTTTTTTCTATGATCCAGGTATTTCTGGCCAGCGCGTTTTTAGAGCTGTTCCATTTTAAGCCCCTGTTTGACGATGTGATGCTGAATGTGATTTTTGGCGGCTTTCTCAATGGAATCGCTATTGCGATTGCGCTGAGGGGCAATGCGTCTACCGGCGGTACGGACTTTATTGCGCTGTATGTGTCCAATAAGACGGGGAACTCCATCTGGCAATACGTTTTTGCGGGAAATGCGGTTCTGCTGTGCATTTTTGGCGCGATGTTCGGTTGGCTGTATGCAGGATACTCAATTCTGTTTCAGTTTATTTCTACCAAGACGATTTCGACCTTCCATCACCGCTATGAACGGGTAACGCTGCAGGTTACCACATCCAGACCGGAAGAGATTATGAAAGCCTATGTATCTCATTTCCGCCATGGAATTTCCTGCGTAGATGCAATAGGCGGCTATAGCCATCAGAGAATGGCGCTGCTTCATACGGTGGTATCTTCTTATGAAGTGGCGGATATCGTTATGCTGATGAGATCCCAGGATCCCCATGTCATTATTAATGCAGTAAAGACAGAAAATTTTTACGGCGGCTTTTATCGTGCGCCGATTGATTAGACTATATGAAGATAAGGATGGAAAAAAGTATGTATCAGATTGATTTTAATAAGCCTCAGGCAATTCATTTTATAGGAATCGGCGGCATCAGTATGAGCGGCCTGGCGGAAATTTTGCTGCAGGAGGGATTTCGGGTGTCTGGATCCGACGCCCAGAAAAGCGGTCTGACAGAACATTTAGAGCAGAAGGGCGCAAAGATTTTTATTGGCCAGCGGGCGTCCAATATTGAAGATGGTACAGAAGTAGTGGTCTATACAGCTGCGATTCATGAAGACAATCCGGAGTTTATGGAAGCAAAAAATCGTCAGCTTCCAATGCTTTCCAGAGCGGAACTGCTGGGAGAAATGATGCGCAATTACCATCAGGCCGTTGCGATCGCCGGAACGCATGGAAAGACCACAACCACGTCCATGCTGACAGAAATCCTTTTAAAGGCCCAGGCGGATCCTACCATTTCAGTAGGAGGAATGCTGGATTCCATTCAGGGAAATATCCGGATTGGAAGTTCCGATCTGTTTGTAACAGAAGCCTGTGAATATACCAACAGTTTCCTGTCTTTCTTCCCTACCATGGAAATTATTTTAAATATCGAGGCGGATCACCTGGACTTTTTTAAGGATTTAGACGATATCCGCAACTCCTTCCATCTGTTTGCAGAGAGGATGCCGGAAGGAGGAACGCTGATTATTAACAGCGATATTGAACATTATCAGGAGATTACCAGAGGAATTAACGGCAAAATTATTACCTTTGGAAAATCGGAAGATAGTATGTACCGCGCAGAGAATATTACATACGATGAATTTGCAAGACCGTCTTACGACTTAATCAAAGAAGGAACGATGCTGGGCAGAATTCAGCTTGGGGTAACTGGAGAGCATAATGTATACAATTCTTTGTCAGCCATTGCAGCCGCTGCAGAGCTGGGAATTTCCATTGAGGATATTCAGGAGGGACTGTCCGGATTTTCCGGCCCGCACCGCAGATTTGAGAAAAAAGGAGAGATTGGCGGAATTACCATTATCGACGATTATGCCCATCATCCACAGGAAATCCATGCTACGCTGTCAGCGGCAAAAAATTATCCTCATAAAACTTTGTGGTGTGTGTTCCAGCCTCATACCTATACCCGCACAAAAGCGCTGATGGACGACTTCGCAAAGTCCCTGGCAGAGGCAGACGAGGTCGTTCTGGCAGATATTTATCCGGCCAGGGAGACGGATAATCTGGGAATTAGCTCTGCAGATCTGGCAGAAAAAATAGAGAAATTGGGAACAAAAGTCCATTATCTTCCATCTTTTGACGATATTGAAACATTTCTTCTGGAAAATTGTGTCAACGGTGATTTGTTGATAACTATGGGGGCCGGAGACATTGTAAAAGTGGGAGAAAAGCTGTTAGGACAGTAGTTATCCACATTATCCACATAGTTTTCAACATTTTATGTAAAGAGACTATGTGGATTTTTTAATTTACATAATAAAAAGTCGCACAATTTTGCAAAGCTTGAATTTATAAGGGTTTCGACAAGATTCGAGAAAATTTGTCGGGGATTGTCAAAACAGTTATCCCCAATATCCACATTATCCACAATAAGGCTTGTGGACAAATGAGCCTATTTTCATTTAATAGTGGATATGCTATACTACTTGCAGAAGAGCCGTGAGTTTTGCGAAGCGCAGGAAAGCCATGGCGGACTAAGAGAATACGTAAGGAGAATCAGAGAATGCCGTATCAGCTTACTATGCAGGCAATACCGGAGGTTACGGTTGTTACAAATGAATTTATTGATCAATATATGGCCAGCGCCAATGGAGAGTATGTGAAGGTGTATTTATACCTTCTGCGCCATCAGAATGAGCTGATAGAAGTGGGAGCTATTGCAGATGCTTTAAACCACACCGAGGCAGATGTCCGGCGGGCGTTGTCCTATTGGGAAAAGGCAGGGATTTTATGCAGAAGTGAAAAAGAGCAGACAGGGCCGGCAGAGCCTAAAACGCCTGTGACGGAACAAAGAAACATTTCTGCAGACAGCTTGAACCGCCTGGGGAAAGACGAAGATTTTGCAGAACTTCTCTATATTGCCCAGAAATATATGAACAAGGTCTTTACTCAGAGAGAGTGCCAGACCTTTGCCTATTTATACGACGGTCTCCATATGAAAAAGGAGCTGTTAGAGTATCTGGTAGAATACTGCGCACAGCTTGGACATACCAGTATCCGTTATCTGGAGACGGTAGCCTTAAACTGGCATGAGAAGGGAATCAGCACTGTAGAGGAAGCCAAAACGGTTTCCGCAGCGTATACAAAAGATGCATTTGCAGTAATGAAAGCGTTCGGCCTGACGGACAGAAGGCCTGGAGCCTCAGAACAGAAAATTATGGAAAAATGGTTTCGAGACTGGGGATTTAGCAGGGAACTGGTAATGGAAGCCTGCAGCCGGACCCTGCAGTCAGCTCATACTCCCAGTTTCCAGTATGCAGACAAAATTCTGGAAGCATGGAAAAGGCAGAAGGTTCATACGTTATCAGATGTAAAGATGCTGGATGCAAGACACAAGGAAAATACGGCAAAGACAGAAACAGACGGTTCTAAAGGCGCCCAGGCTCCGGCTGTGCAAAGAGGTCAGGCAGGCGCCGTCAAGGGACAGCCCCGCAAAGCGCAGAACCAGTTCCACAACTTCCAGCAAAGAGAAGTGGATTATGACGCTCTCATTTTACAGCAGCTTCAGAAAAAATAGGAGGACATATGGCACTTAGCAATTCTCAATACAACAGCATTATGCGGGACTATGAAAGACGCCGTATGGAAAACCGACATGAGCAGGAAAAGCGGGTAGAAGAGATTTATCAGAAGATTCCTGCAATCAAAGAGATTGACAATGCGGTGGGGGCAAAAGCCTTAGAACGTGCCAGACAGCTTCTGGCAGGGGATACGGCGGCCAGAAATCAGCTCAAAAAAGAAATCGCAGAGCTGGGCGAGCAGAGAGCCGCCCTGCTGACTGCTTACGGTTATCCGGAAAACTATATGGAACTTCGGTATACCTGTCGGGACTGTCAGGATACCGGATACGCAGACGGAAAAAAATGCCATTGTTTCCGGCGGGCGCAAATGAAGCTTTTGTATGCCCAGTCTAATATTGACGAGATTGTCAATCGGGAAAATTTTGCCTCGTTTTCTTATGAATGCTTTGACAACAGCCGCATAATCCCAGAAGTCGGGATGACGGCAGCCCAGTATATGAAGCGGGTAAAAGAGCAGTGCATGGAATTTGCCAGAAGGTTTGGAACAGACGGAGGAAATATTCTGTTTACCGGCAACACCGGCGTGGGAAAGACCTTTCTTAGCAACTGTATTGCAAAAGAAGTGATGGATGCATATTATTCGGTTTTATATCTGTCTGCCAACGACTTGTTTGAGGTATTTTCCAAAAACCGGTTTGAATCCAGGAGCGAAGAAGAAATCAGGGACACGTACCAGTCCATTCTGGAGTGCGATTTGCTGATTATTGACGATTTGGGAACGGAAGTCAATAACAGCTTTACGTCTTCCCAGCTGTTCTACTGTATCAACGACCGTCTGGCAAACAGCCGTTCCACAATTATTTCTACCAACCTGTCCTTAAATATGCTCAGGGATAATTACACAGACAGGGTAACGTCCCGCATCATCAGCGGCTACCGGATTATCCCGCTTTATGGGGAAGATCTGCGCAGGAGAAAGCTGCTGGGGGGTTGACTATTTCCTGGGAGAATGTTATAAAAGAATTGCTTATAATATGGGATTGACATTCGTGGGTAGGGATGTCAGTATGAATAAATGGAGGAAGAAATGCTGTACGAAGAGAAGATTATTGAGACCATTCCGGTTGGACCGCTGGGATTAATTCCTTTAAAGAGCTGTGCGGCTCTGGGAGAAAAGGTTGACAAGTATCTGGTAGACTGGAGAAGAGAGAGAGAAAGCGAACACAAACACACCATCGCATTTTCCGGCTATCAGAGAGATTCTTACATTATAGGAGCAAAGACTCCTAGATTTGGTTCCGGCGAAGGAAAGGGAACTCTGGAGGCTTCCGTTCGCGGCGATGACTTATATCTCATGGTAGACGTATGCAACTACAGTCTGACCTATTCCCTGTGCGGAATGACCAACCATATGTCTCCGGATGACCATTTCCAGGATTTAAAGCGTGTGATTGCAGCAGCAGCAGGAAAAGCGCGCAGAATCAACGTGATTATGCCGTTCCTGTATGAGAGCCGTCAGCATAAGCGTTCCAGCAGAGAGTCCCTGGACTGTGCCCTGGCGCTTCAGGAACTGGTTCAGATGGGCGTAGAAAATATCATTACTTTTGACGCTCATGACCCACGCGTACAGAACGCAATTCCTTTCAGGGGATTTGAGACCGTACAGCCGATTTACCAGTTTATCAAGCATTTACTGAGAAATGAGACCAATCTGCAGATTGACAGCGATCATATGATGGTAATCAGTCCGGATGAAGGCGGTATGGGACGCGCTGTTTATTTTGCTAACGTATTAGGCCTGGATATGGGTATGTTCTATAAGCGCAGAGACTATACCAAGATTGTAAACGGCCGGAATCCAATCGTTGCCCATGAATTCCTGGGAAGCGATGTAGAAGGCAAAGACGTCTTAATTATTGACGACATGATTTCTTCTGGAGAAAGTATGTTAGACGTTGCAAAAGAGTTAAAGAAGAGAAAAGCAAGAAAAGTATTTATCTGTGCAACCTTCGGCCTGTTTACCAATGGCCTGGCTAAATTTGACGAATATTATGAGAACGGTCTTATTGACCGGATTCTGACCACCAATCTGGTATACCAGACACCGGATCTGCTGCAGAGACCATACTACATTGATGTAGATATGAGCAAATACATTGCTTTGATTATTGATAACTTAAACCATGACGCATCCTTAAGCGAGCTGTTAAATCCAACCGGACGAATCAACAGACTTTTGGATCAGTACAGAAGCAAATAAGCTGACAGATGGGGAAGGCTGCTTTTAACGGCGGCCTTCTTTTTTTGCAGTAAAAACTTAAGAAAAGTTTAGGTTGTAGTTTCGCTGGATATTATATAAAATGATGTTGAGGGCAAAAGCTTGTCCAGAATCAGTAAAGGAAGATTGAAAGCAGATGAAGAAATTTTTAGTAAGGGCAGCGATTCTTCTGACAATATTTGTGTCAGCCGCTGCCGGATATTTTTTGTGGATTCGGAATCGCAGCCTGCAGCAGGATGAACAGCGGGTTTATACGGCGATTCAGGAAAGCGTATTTCCGGTTATGTATATGGAGATGTACGGGGAAAAGATGAACGGTCTTCACGGATATTCCCAGGATATGCGGGAAGCCGTCATGCGGGACACGCTGACGATTTTGCCGGAAGATCGGAATCTGGCCATTCACATAGAGGATTATGACGGTGAGATTACAGGGATTTATTACGAAATCCGGAGCCTGGATTTAGAACGCCTGGTAGAGAGAACCCAGGTAGAAACCTGGGAAACAACAGAAAATGGAGTCAGAGCAGAGCTTCCGATACAAAACCTTCTTACAAAGGAGCAGGAGTATCTGCTGAGCTTGTCGGTTACGACTTCTGAAAATGGAACCATTGGATATTATACAAGGATTAAATGGAGCGACAACACCCATATCCAGTCGATGATAGATCTGGCAAAGCAGTTTTCAAACAGCACGTTTCATTATGAAGATGCTTCGGAGCTTACCATGTATCTGGAACCGGATGCAGCGGCAGACAATAGCTCATTTGGAGACGTTTCTATTAACAGTACCTTTTCCCAGCTTACCTGGGGCGATCTTTCCATGGAGCAGAGCAGTCCCGTGGAAGTGACGTTAAAAGAACTGGACGGCATTATGGGACAGGTGGAATTACAATACCTGGCGTCCAGGCAGACGGAAGACGGCAGGACGGAACACTATGAAGTAACCGATGATTTTACGTTAAAGTGGAGCGAACAGAGAATCTATATGATGGATTTTGATCGGCAGGTCGATGAAATTTTTAATGGAGACCCAGCCGCTTTTTCTGGAAAACGGATTCTTTTAGGCATTACAGGGGACGAAAGAGTCAGCGCAAAAGCGAGTCCGAATGGAAAACAGACTGCGTTTTGCGTCAATCGGGATGTGTGGCTGTACGATCAGGCAGATGAAGAACTGGTCAACGTATTTTCCTTCCGTACCGGAGAGGATCAGAACTCCATGGAGTACAAGAAACATGATGTCCGGATTCTTCAGGTATTAGACAATGGAGATATAGATTTTCTGCTCTATGGCTATATGAACAGGGGACGCCATGAAGGGCAGGTCGGCATTGGATTATATCATTATTCAGATGAAAAATGCGCGTTGGAAGAGCGCTTTTTTGCGCCATCCGTTACGACCTATGAAGATTTAAAAGCAGACTTGGAAACTTTGTGCTATCTGTCCGGAAGCGGTATGCTGTATCTGATGCAGGACCATGCCGTTTATGGAATTGATTTAAACAGCAGCGAGTACATTGTCCTTGCAGATTCGCTGGAGGAAGAAGGATACGCAGTCAGTCAGGACGGACGTCATTTTGCCTGGCAGGACGACCAGAAGCAGCATCAGGCGTCTTATATCAGCCTGATGGATCTGGAAACAGGAACGAAGCAGACGATTTCTGCGCCAGAGGGAGATTCTATCCGCAGCCTTGGATTTGTAGGCGGAGATTTCCTCTATGGACTGGCGCACCAGGACAGCAGATGGATGGTTAACGGCCGCCTGGAAGAGGTTCCGATGTATGCGCTGGAAATTCAGGGCGAAGACGGACAGGTTCTGACCCGATATGAAAAAGCCGGATTTTACATTTCCGGAGTAACTGTAGAAGAAAGCCGGATTCATCTGGAGCGCCTTGCATCTCTTTCAGACACCTCGTATACCAAGGTAGACAGCGACACCATTGTCTGCAATGCAGATTTAGAAGATACGGCAATGGAAGGGATTGGCTGGTACGCATCTTCTGACAAAGGCAAAATATACTTTGTCCAGCTTTCTTCTGATGTGAAAAATAAGGAACGTGTCAACCGGACCAGCCCAGAGAGGGTGTCGTATGATCAGTCTCTGGAACTGAATCTGACGGCGAATACGCCGTTTACCGGCATGACGTTTTATGCTTATGGCAACGGACATCTGAAAGGGACGACGCAAGATTTTGTGAAAGCGGTGGAAATGGCTTACGAAGATATGGGACTGGTAACAGACCAGGATCAGAACATTCTATGGAACCGGACCAACAGAGGAACCATCCGGACAATCAGGGATGTTCCCAATACATCGTCAGCGATTCTTTCCCATCTGGAGGAATTTACAGAAAGCAGGGAGTTTGATGATGGAATCGTGGTTTTAGATGCAAAAGGCCTGGGACTGAATCAGATTTTATATTTTGTGGATCAGGGGCTTCCGGTTGTGGCTTACACGGGAGAGGGAAGTTATGTGCTGATTACCGGCTTTGATCAGTTTAACGTTACCCTGTATCAGCCGGAGACTGGAGAAAACTGGAAAATGGGCTTAAATGACGCCTCTGCATATTTCCAGAATCTGCAAAATGACTTTATATGCAGTATCAGAACGGACAAATAGGGGAAGAAAACCGTGGATTCCCTTTACAAGCGAGATTTTTATGCTATAATCTATAGTGCATAAATTTAATGTTAAGAATTTTTTAAAAATATGTTTCGTTTTGTATATAGATATGTTAGGAGAGTAGGATGGAACAATTTATTATGAAGGGCGGCAATCCTCTTGTTGGGGAAGTTACCATAGGGGGAGCAAAAAACGCAGCCTTAGGAATCCTGACCGCAGCAATCATGACAGATGATGATGTACTAATAGAAAATCTTCCAGATGTCCGCGACATTAATGTGATGCTGGAAGCGATTGAAGAGATTGGAGCGACAGTAGAGCGCATTGACCGGCATACGGCTAAAATTAATGCATCCAGCATTCACGAAATTTCTGTAGATGACGAGTATATCCGGAAAATCAGAGCGTCTTATTATTTTATAGGAGCGCTGCTTGGCAAATATAAGAGCGCCCAGGTACCGCTTCCAGGAGGCTGCAACATTGGCAGCCGTCCCATTGACCAGCATCTGAAAGGTTTCCGTGCTCTGGGCGGCGACGTCCGGATTGAGAACGGAGCAGTCAGAGTCCATGCCATTGATTTGGTAGGAAGTCATATTTATTTAGACGTGGTTTCCGTAGGCGCAACCATTAATATTATGATGGCGGCGGCCCTGGCAGAGGGAATGACCATTCTGGAGAATGTGGCAAAAGAACCCCACGTGGTAGATGTGGCAAACTTCTTAAACAGCATGGGCGCAAATATTAAGGGTGCAGGTACCGACACCATCCGTATCCGAGGTGTAAAAAAGCTTCACGGCACCGAGTATTCCATTATTCCGGATCAGATTGAAGCAGGCACCTTTATGTGCGCGGCCGCTATTACACGCGGCGATATTATGGTTAAAAATGTAATCCCCAAACATTTAGAGGCGATTACGGCAAAATTATTAGAAGCGGGATGCGAGGTTTCCGAATTTGATGACGCTGTGCGGGTGGTCGGAAAACCGGTTCAGCGCCATACAGACATTAAGACTCTTCCATATCCAGGATTTCCGACGGATATGCAGCCTCAGATGACCGTAACCCTGGCGCTGGCAGAAGGAACCAGTATGGTAACCGAAAGCATCTTTGAAAACCGTTTCAAATATGTAGACGAGCTGGCCCGTATGGGAAGCAATATCAAGGTAGAAGGCAATGTGGCGGTCATCGACGGCGTAAAACGTCTGACCGGAGCGCAGGTCAACGCGCCGGATCTGCGGGCTGGAGCTGCTCTGGTACTGGCTGGCCTGGCTGCAGAAGGAATCACAGAAGTCGATGAGATTGGCTATATCCAGAGAGGCTATGAGTGCTTTGAAGAAAAGTTAAGAGCGCTTGGCGCCCTCATTGAAAAAGTAGATTCCGAAAAAGAAGCCCAGAAATTCCGGTTAAAGGTCGGATAATATACTTGACAGCACTGATAAAATGCTGTATAGTAAATCTGCTTTAAAATTGAAAAGTTCGTAAATATCCCTTATTCAGAGTGATGGAGATACAAAGGATCTGTGAAGTCACGGCAACCCCGATTGTGCGGAGCGACCGCCAGGGTCGGAAGGTGCCAGCCTGAGCGAGGAGCTGCAGTTTCTGCAGCCAGTCGAGCAATAAGAGGATTTGATGATAATAATCTCAAGTCCGCATTGCTGCGGACTTTTCTTTTTCCGCAAACAGCGGGCAAAGTTACTGTTAAACAGCGAAGAAAAACACAAGGAGGAAACACATGGAAAGACGTTTATTTACTTCAGAATCTGTAACCGAAGGACATCCGGATAAGATGTGCGATGCCATCTCCGATGCCGTTTTAGACGCATTAATGGAGCAGGATCCAATGAGCCGCGTTGCCTGCGAGACTGCTGTAACCACAGGCCTTGTACTGGTAATGGGTGAGATTACCACCAATGCCTATGTAGATATTCAGAAATTGGTTCGGGAAACCATCCGCGAGATTGGCTACGACCGTGCAAAATATGGTTTTGACTGCGATACCTGCGGCGTGATTACTGCCATTGACGAGCAGTCTGCAGATATTGCCCTGGGCGTAGACAAAGCATTAGAGGCAAAAGAAAACACCATGTCTGACAGCGAGATTGACGCTATCGGCGCCGGCGATCAGGGTATGATGTTTGGTTATGCAACCAATGAGACCGAAGAATATATGCCATATCCAATCGCATTAGCCCACAAACTGACCCGTCAGCTGACCAAGGTAAGAAAAGACGGCACGTTAAAGTACCTGCGTCCAGATGGAAAGAGCCAGGTAACCGTAGAGTATGATGAAGCAGGAAAGCCAGTCCGCCTGGATGCGGTTGTACTTTCTACCCAGCATGACGAGGCAGTAACCCAGGAGCAGATTCACGAAGACATTAAGAAATACGTATTTGCTCCGGTTTTGCCAGCTGAAATGATTGACGACAATACCAAGTTCTTTATCAACCCAACCGGCCGTTTCGTAATTGGCGGACCTCACGGAGACAGCGGATTAACGGGACGCAAGATTATCGTTGATACCTACGGCGGATATGCACGTCACGGCGGCGGCGCATTCTCCGGAAAAGACTGTACAAAGGTAGACCGTTCTGCAGCATACGCAGCACGCTACGTTGCAAAGAACATCGTGGCAGCAGGACTTGCAGACAAGTGCGAAATCCAGTTGTCCTACGCAATCGGCGTTGCACATCCGACTTCCGTAATGGTAGATACCTTTGGAACCGGAAAAGTCAGCGATCAGAAGCTGGTTGAGATTGTAAGAGAAAACTTTGATCTGCGTCCGGCAGGCATCATTAAGATGTTAGACCTGCGCCGTCCGATTTACAAGCAGACCGCTGCTTACGGACACTTTGGCAGAAACGATCTGGATCTGCCATGGGAGAAATTAGATCGGGTTGAGACGTTAAAGAAGTATTTATAAGATTCGGAATATAAGTAGAAAGCCCTGCCAGAAGGATGACACAACTGATAGGTTTCGATCCTTTTGACAGGGCTTTTTGTCGTATTAAGCGTGTCCGAGATTACTCAGAAATTGCTGAAACACTTCTTTTCCATAGGGTTCATAACTGCCATTCCGGAATTTTACCAGGGCAGTATCGTGAAATTCTTTCCAACTTTCCACTTCATGTTTTACCAGAACAGGATAGTAATATACGCCGTTCTGAGAAGCAGCATCTGCATCGCCTGGGGCATCTCCTATCATTAAAATATGATCGGGGGCGTACCCCAAATTTTTTAAAACTTCGATACAGTGGGCTTTTGAACCAGAATCTTGGCAACACAACACATCGACATGATTTATCATATGGCAGCGTTTCCATTCTTCTTCAACTGCTTCTTTGTTTGCGCTGGAGACTACTGCAATATCAGAAAACTGGTGGGCACAAGATAGTCCTTCCAAGACTCCGGAAAAAGGTTTTTTCTCGTCATCTGGCAATGTATTGATAGAAGCATTTACTTTCATGGACCAGGATAAGGCCTTGGATGGGCAGGAACTTTTGGAAGAAGATGCAAATGCTTTTAATGAGGCATTGGAAAGCTCTTTTGTCTGTTGGGTCCAGGCTTCCAGTTCCTCGATTCCATCTATGGGGCAATAATGCTCATGGATTTCTCGAAGAATGATAGCCAGCCCCAGAAAACGGTTGATTCCGCGGGTTATGGTATAGAGATTGATTTCATTCCAACGCGGCAAAAGCACGTCAGACCATTTTTCTAACCCCCATTCTTCAATCATACAGGGACCAAAACAACGGAAATGCTTGATATCCATTGTATCCATGGCACATCCATCGCTGTCTACACAAATTAAAAAATCTTTTCGGCGCTTAAAATCTTTTAGTGAAACGCTCATTGTGATAATCCTCGCTTTCTAAGTGGCTGGGGGATTGAAATTACAGGTGTGTTTCCCAGCGATTGCACCATACCAGTTCATTATACTGACCTTTAAAAGGGCTTTGTCCGGTAATCTTCTTTACCAGTTCATGGAGATACTCTCTGGTAGGAGCATAGGCGTTGATAAAGGTTTTCATCATAGGAAGATCATATAAATGGTTGGTGTAGTTCAGCGAAACGCAAAGCGTGGGAACTTCGCAGACTGTCCAGGGGATTTCGTGGGAGTGTCCAAGAGAATAATTGACACGCACATTGTTGGTTTGGGCATACCCTTTCATATGAACAGCCACAATTACCAAATCGAAGCGGGATTTAAAATCTTCCCGATTGAATTTTCGCATCATGTTCCATTTGTTAGCAGGGGAGTGTTCTTTCATTTCTAATTCATAAAAATCTTCAGGCGCAGTCACTTCAAAACCTACTGATTCCAGTTCTTCAATCAGAATCTTTTTTGCCGGATCAGGGCCGTCAAAAAGAGTCTCCGGAGCGTTTTCAATAAAATAAAGCATTACCCGTTTTTTTAAAGAAGGATCTACAGGAAGCAGATGCTGAGTATCTTTGACAAGAGTAATGGATTCATCAGCAGCTCTTAAAGCAGCTCTGGAATGTTCAGGACAGCCTACAACAGAGAGATTGCTTTTCTGTGGAAATGCCAGTTTATGAAGCCCTAACATAGCTTTTAAGCCAAGGATGCGCAAAAGAGCCTCTTCCAGTCTCTGGGGGGTAATGACACCGTCTCGAAGTCCCTGTCTGACGTAGGAAATATCTTCTTCTGGATCATTAAAAAAGAGAATCATATCACATCCTGCGGCAATTGCGCCAGGAATTGCTTTGCTGCGGGGAGCAGCATTTAAAATTCCGGCCATATGGGAAGCATCGGTAATAATAAGACCGTTAAAGCCTAACTGTTTCCGGAGAAGGCCCTGCAGAAGTTCTGGGGCAAGGGTAGCGGGCATAATTTCGTTATCCGGAATGCCAGAACGCATCTTTCGGCTATATGCGGGCTGGCAGATGTGTCCAACCATAATGCTGGGAAGTCCGGCTTCGATAAGAGCTTCATAAACCATTCCAAAGCTGGCATCCCAATCTTCGCAGGAAAGATCATTACAGCCCATTACAAGATGCTGATCCCGTTCTTCACTTCCATCTCCTGGAAAATGTTTGGCAGCGCAGGCTAGACCCTGCTTTTTCATTTCTTCCATATAAACTTTTGACAGTTCAATAATCTGATTCGGATCATCTCCAAAAGCCCTTGTGTTTACAATTGTATTTCTCCAGTTGGAAAGAACGTCGCATACAGGAGCAAAGGTCCAGTTGCAGCCGACGGCGGCGGCTTCTTTTCCTCCAATGCGGGCCATTTCTTTTACTGTTTCAGTGGTACGACTGGCAGCACAGGCAGCTCCTGTAGCCACAAAAGTCCCTTCTTTTACCGCGCCGTTTCCGCCGGATTCACAGTTGGCGGCAATTAGAACTGGTATCCTGCTTTTTTCTTGGAACATACGGTTCTGTTCATAGACTTCTTCCAGGGTGCCGCCCTGCCATCGTACTCCGCCAATGTGATAAGTCTGGCATAATTTTGTAATAGTATCTTCATCTCTCTGAAAAGTCAGATTAATAAAAAGCTGTCCAATTTTTTCATCTTCTGTCATAGAAGCCAGAGTGCTGTTTACCCATTGCAGCTGTTCATCATTTAAATAAAAAGGTTTTTCTTTTAAATTAACCATAAAATCCTCCGGAACTGTTATGTTTAATATACTGAAATTAGTGTTTTCCTTCCCGTTTATCAAGTTCAACGCGGATTTCTTTCATGTATTCCGGCGTCAGATTATAGAATTTCATACAAATAATATTTACAATTAAACCAATCAGGGAGAAACCGTATAAACCTAAAATACCAATGGCAAATAAGGGGATGGAGAACGGGTCTTCTGCGGTAGGAAGAGAACCTCTGAACCCAATCATTGCACAAAGAATGGCAATTACTGTCGGGCCAAGAGAAGAAATAACCTTATCAGCCAGATTAAATAATGCTCCGATAGTACCTGGGCAATATTTGCCGCTGCGGTAGTATTCATAATCAATAACATCTGCAAGCATCGGGTTGATGACATTGCTTCCAATCATGTTGAATCCTTTCATAATCAGGAATAACGCAAGGTAAGCAATGGTAAAAAAAGACCATCCGGCAAAACCGTCATATCCAGGAAAGTTTAAGGTTTTATAATTACCAAAAATCCAGAGCAGGATAGAGAGAATACTGGTAACTACGCCTCCCCAGCTGGATAAAAGCAGGGCTTTTTTTGCACCATATTTCCGGCCAATTGCTCCCAGACCAATTAAAATCATAATAATACTTGGAATCATAGTGTAACTATTTACAGCGGAATTCAGCTTGGCATTCCCTACAGCGATTCCAAACATGATGACTACAACCGTTGCGTTGCCCTGTAAGGTAGTTGCCAGTTTATCAGTTCCGGCAGAAAAAATCAGCATACGGAATGGGATATTGTTTTTAAAAAGATGAATCGCATCAGCCAGATTGATTTTTTCTGCTTTTGTTTCAGAAACCTGGGAAGCAGCTATCCGATCGTATTTGTAATAGAACATCAAATAAATCAGCAGACAGACAAATCCGATGCAGGTATATACGGTAATTAGAGTTTTGAAAAACTGGAGGTTAAAGCCTTTGGTAGCAGGCATTAAACGGGAATAGACAAAGATATTGGCAACAGAGTAAAAAATAGCCAGATAAATTCCATTCATCATACCATAAGTAGCCCGTTGTTTTCCATTTTTGATACAGACCTGAGCAGTAGAACGAAGACTGCTGACCTGCATGGTTGTAAATACAACGAAAAGCAGATAAAGCAGAACAAATACAACTTTACGAACCGTTCCTTCCGGAAGCATAGGGGGAAGGTTTACCATGATTTGTCCGGTAACGATGGTGCCGATGCCGCCAATCAGGACATAGGGGGTAAATTTTCCAAAACGGGTATTGGTTTTATCTGCGATATTGCCCATTCCCACATCGGTTATGGCGTCCCAGATACGGAAAATGGTAACAAAGCTTCCAGCCAGGACAACGCTGAAGCCGATAACATTGTTGAGGTAATAACTTAAAAAGCCGGTAAAGTGCATTACTAAATTAGCAGTAATTGCGATTAAGGGAAGACAGAGAAGTTCTAAAAAATTATTTTTCTTATCCATAGTAAAATCTCCTTGTATATTATTCTGTGTCAGGGTTCCAGTAATCTCCGAAGCGCCGTTGGCATTCTGCTGCAATAACAAATTTGTTTATTCCTTTTTTTACTTTTTCCCTGAATTCTTCCAGATGTTCCGGCGGTACAAGGTGCTTGATTTCTGCCCAGACCATTCCTTCAGAAAACCGTTTATCATAATTAAAAGGTACAATGTCTGCAGTTTCCATAAGCCACAGACGAAGCTTTTTTTTCATATCCAGAAGAACAGGGGCATACTGCGGATTGGAAATAATATTAAACCGTTCTTCTGGATCCTGTTTCAGATCATATAGTTCATCTGCCTCATTGATTCTGGAGATGTATTTATAATCTTTAGTGCGAATCATAAAGCCTTTTGCATGAGCATCCGGATCTGTCTGGGCAAAATGGCGTGGGTAGTACGGGCTGTACGGGCTGGTTCCGTCTGGCCCTCCTGCATGGAATTCATCGCAATGAATTTCTCCAGGGTTCCTTCCGCCTTCACAGGTAACGAATTCCCTTAGCACTGCAGAGCGATTAGCTAAAACACGTGTCAGAGAACGTCCGTAGTGAGTGTGTGTGGAAGCAGTTCCGGCCATCTCCATAGCTGTCGCATAAAAGTCCACTAATTCCACCAGACTGTCGCTGACGCCTGGATCCACAGGAGAGTCTTTGGGAGGCTTGATGAGTAATGGAACGTTGGTAAGACAGTCCTCAAAGGTATTTTGCGCTTTTTCAGAAAGGCCGAAGTCTCCGGCAAAATCCCCATGATCAGAGAAGAAGAAAATGGCGGAATTATCATATTCCCCACATTCTTTCAGTGCATCGCACAGGCGCCGGAACTGAGAATCAACTTTGGCAACCATTCCCAGGTAAGTGGCCCTTAATTCGCTCCACCTGGATTCCGGATAGTCCTGGAGATTCTGCTGATTTCGAATTGCCTGCTGAATCGCCGCTTTTCCTGAGCACTCTTCTGGAGAGATCCTCTTTGCAAGCTTAGAACGGTCAATCATGGAAAAAAAGGGTTCTTCTACCTGGTAAGGAGGATGAGGATAAGTCAGACCGAGGAATAAGCATAAAGGTTTGTCTTTTGGCTTATTTTTAATTTTAAAAATTGCAGCGTCTACGTCTTCGTCATCGTGGGAATAATTTCTGCCTGTTTCATCTATTTCAAGCTGTCCCTGATACATGGCGTAAAAGTCGAGAGGATTTTTGGCACTTTCAGAATTTACTGGACCTTTGGCTTTGGGAACATTGCCTCCATAATAGATTTCATCTGCATGGTAATAAAGAGAGGCTTCATCCTGTGCAGAGACCAAATCGTTTCTGGCATTCATCCAAACATAATATCCGTTGTGTTTTAGTTCGCTGAATATAGACTCTTCCCCAGGTCTTAAAAGATGAGCCATGGTTCTGTGTCCGTTTACATGAGGGTACAATCCAGTAGAAAAGCTGCATCGGCTAGGTACGCATACGGGGTTCTGGCAAAAAGCGTGGCGGAAGGATACGGCGTCTGTTTTTGCCATTTCATCCAGAAAAGGTGTATGGGCTGCTGGATTACCAAGATGGCCTAGCGTGTCGGCACGCATTTCGTCTGGATTGAAAATAATAATATTGGGTTTCATAATGCTCCTTTCTAAATTTATTTGTTAAGTTCATTATAAAGAGCAGCAATGGAAAAACATTGTCTGTTTTTGTCAGTTTTGTTTTAGTTTCGGCATAAAATAAAAGCCATAGAAATCAAATTTGACATCTATGGCTGTCTATTATAAGAGATGTTTTTTTTGCCATGCTCCTGGAGATGTTCCATATATTTTGCGGAATGCATGACAGAACTGGGAACTGCTTTTATAACCGCATTTTTCAGCAACATCCCAGATTTCAGTTCCGTATTGCAGATAGTAGGTAGCAGTTTGGCAGCGGAATTTATGAATTAGTTCGGAAAAGGAACATCCGCAGTCTTTTTTTATCAGCCGTGATAAATAGTCATAAGAGATACCGCACCACTGGGCCATAGACAGAAGCGACAGATCTTCGTTCAGGTGTTCTTCAATCCAGCTGATGCAGCGTTTCACATGGATGCTGTAATTTTCCAGTTTTGCGTCTTTGACTTTTTGGCAATATAGGAGAGCGGCCTCTTTCCGCAAACGAATTAATTCCTCTATACTGCCTGCATTTTCGATTTGAGACACATAATCAGCACAAATGCTTCTGACCAGAACGCTGGATGCGCCGCCGTCTTCCGCAGCGCGGCAATAGACAGTGTTGCCGCTTAATACACCGTGTTTTGCACGAAGAAATGGTTCTTCGCCAGCAAGCATATGTTCGGCAAATAAATATTCAAATTCTTCATTATAACGCCGGATGGTTTGGATATCTCCGTTCGTAATAGCAGCGCGGATAACTTTCTCGTTTTTTGCATTATACCGCAGATTGGAAGTGGGATTCAGACGCTGGATTTCTCTGAAATCCAATTCTTTTTTTGAGATCGTGCAAGGCGTTTTCTCCGGTTCAGAAGTTCCTGTTTCCATAACAGATACTGTCGGGATACTTCGGAATAAAATAGAAGCCGCTTTTATATGAGGAAGCTTGTAATGGGGAAGATCAGATTCAATCATGGAGGATAAAAATTCATCTATATAAAAAGGACCGAGACATAAGAAAAATTTTTCCCCCTCCAATGTTACCCCGACAGCATGAAAGTAATAATCATCTCTTGCAACAGGAAAATCAGTTCCGTTAAAATCCAGATGTAATTTAGCCTGACATAGAAGATAGTCGATAAATTGCTGGCGGGAGTAATTGCGGCGCTGCTGGATAAATTTGTGCTGGGAGTTTTTTATGAAATCGGCAGCAACAGATCCTGATTCTGTAATCAAAACCATGTCCAATTTGCTTAAAAGGTTTAGGTTTTTAATATAGTCAATGTAGATTTCATAAATGCGTTCTGCCATAAAAATTTCCCTCACAAAAAATCAGATATTAACGAAATGAAACAGGAACTTTGCTTGAGATCATAGGTGATGGAGCAGTCTGGGCAAGTCCGTCTCCTACTTTCCAGTCTTCGGTTATAGGTTGTCTGCATTTGGATATGATGTCAATATTTGCTTTTTGCAAATTTAAATTATCCAATATCTGTTCTGCCTGTTTCAGGTTATTTTTGATATAAGAAGACAGTGTCTGGGCAATTTCAGGATAATCTTGAATTCTGTTCGTGGTTTCCATGGGATCCTGCTCGAGATCAAATAATTGATCTTCCCCTTCAAAACCGGAGAACGTAATATATTTGTATTGCTTCCATTTTGCCATACGTCCAATGGATTTCGCCCCAAACCGGTAACTTAACTCGGAAAGGACAATCCGGTTATCTTGCTGCTCTCTGCCGGAGATTATATTTTTCAGGCTGCAGCCATCTTGTCTGGGCAGAAGAGGGGAACCCGTCATATCGCAGAGAGTAGGACTTAAATCCAGCAGGCTGACAGGACTTTCGATACGTTGTCCCTCTGGGATTTTGCTTCCTGAGAAAATCATGGGAACATGAACAGAAGCATCAAAAAACGTATTTTTTCCGTAAAAACCATGTTCGCCATTGGAATCTCCATGGTCGGATACATAGATGACAATTCCTTCTTTTCCAGCAGAGTGCAAATACGTTTCCCAGGCATCTAAAATTTTTCCAATATTTTCATCCATAAATTCGGTCATTCCATAGTAGGCGGCCATAGCAGCTCGTACAACTTCCGGATCCGTATCCCGCAGCTTTCCTTTGAAAATAGGATGTTCTTCTGTATGGTACGAGTCAGTTGGCAGAACTACTTTATCATAGTAATAGTCGAATAATTCTTTTGGAGCAATATAAGGAAAATGAGGGGCATACATACCAACACATAAAAATTGAGGAGATTCATGATTTTGGGATAAATATTCAACAGCTGCTGCCGTTACATCTCTGTCAAATTCTAAAACCGTAGAATTACCGCCACCGATACAGTGAATGGCAGTTTGTTCTATACGGCCACTGTTCCATGGAAGACCATCTGTTCCGCTTTTTTTCCAATTCCGATTCCAGGAAGTAGAGGTAATATCTCCTACCAGACGATTTATAAAGCCATGTCTTTGATCTGGTCCGACAAAGTGCATTCTTCCGCACAAAGTAGTTTCATATCCATTCGCATTTAAAGAATGCACAAAGGTAGCAATGCTGGAATCAAGAGAGGCTTCGTTTGTCAGAGCATTAATTTCGCTGGGAAACTGGCCTGACAGCATACTTAACCTGGAGGGGACACAGAGTGGACAAGCGGAATAACAATCTGTCATAACTGTCCCATGGGCAGCCAGACGATCTAAATTTGGGGTTCTGATAAGCTTATTTCCAGCATATCCCTGCATCTTGTAAGAGTGCTGATCAGAAATAAGAAAAAGAATATCTTTTGACATATAGAAAACCTCCGTTAAAAAAGTATGCCAATATTATAATAGCATAAATCTGATAAAAGTTGTTTGAATTTGAATAATATTGTCTGGATTTGTTGAGACTTGGAAGTTTATAGAATTAGGTTCAGATAAAAGCAGAAATGGGGATAAGATTGCTTTCTATAGCCGGAATCGTTCTTAAGAGTTTCTTCGTAGTATCCCACTAATGGAGATAGTTAAATTTTCTTTGCATAACGGTAAAAGTATGGTATAATGACGTGAGTTAGTCATAACTAATTATAATGCGGATTCCATACACCCATATAATCATATACTTATGTGTGGGTCTGACACAATAAAACGATTATAGAAGCAGAAGGAGAATAAAAAGATGATGATGCAATTATTGCCTGGGATGATTTTCCCGATAATCGGAACCGCCCTGGGTTCTGCCTGTGTATTTTTTATAAAGGGTACTTTAAGCGACCGGATACAGCGGGCGCTTTCCGGTTTTGCAGCAGGAGTTATGGTTGCTGCTTCCATCTGGAGTCTGATGATTCCTGCCATGGATCAGGCCGCCCATATGGGAGTGTGGTCCTTTGTTCCTGCGGCAGCCGGTTTCTGGCTGGGGATTTTGTTTTTGCTGCTGCTGGATCATCTGATTCCTCATCTTCACCGGAATGCACAACAGGCTGAAGGGCCGAAAAAGGCTTTAAAAAAGACCACGATGCTGGTTCTGGCTGTTACACTCCACAACATTCCGGAAGGAATGGCGGTTGGGGTCGTGTATGCAGGACTCTTAAACGGCAGTACCAGCCTTACGGCGGCAGGAGCGTTGGCCCTCGCTTTAGGTATTGCAATCCAGAACTTTCCGGAAGGCGCAATTATTTCCATGCCCCTTCGATCGGAAGGAGTTTCAAAACCGCAGGCTTTTTTATATGGAATGCTTTCCGGAGTGGTAGAACCTGCGGGCACCATTCTGACCATTGCGGCAGCCAGCCTGGTAATACCGGCAATGCCGTACCTGCTTAGCTTTGCGGCAGGCGCCATGCTTTACGTTGTAGTAGAAGAACTGATTCCTGAAATGTCTGCAGGACGCCACTCTAATGTGGGAACCCTGTTTTTTGCAGCTGGATTCAGCGTGATGATGATTTTGGATGTGGTGTTGGGGTAAGGAGTATAATGGTTCATGTAAAACGATCTGGTTAATAGAAAAATCTTAAGAAACAGTCAGGGTATGCAGGTGAAAAATCCCATCCCCTGACTGTTTTTCCATGTCTTGCGGCAGTCCTCCATTTGTGGTATACTCCCCATATAATGCGCTTAGTATGCCGTAATGCAGAATTTGGTTTCTGCTGCGGCTGTTTTGGGCAGACTGAGATTAAGAGAGATTAAGAGAAGACAAGATGGAGGCAGAATGTCTGAGTTAGAAACAAAATATGCCATAGAGGTTGATAAAGTAACGAAGATTTACAAATTATATGATAAGCCCATCGACAGGCTGAAAGAATCTTTAAATTTTTCCCATAAAGAATACCACAAAGATTTTTACGCCTTAAATGAGCTGTCTTTTCATGTGAAAAAGGGACAGACTGTTGGAATTATCGGCACCAACGGTTCCGGAAAATCTACGATTTTAAAGATTATTACCGGAGTTCTGACCCCGACTACCGGACAGGTTAAGGTAAATGGCAAGATTTCCGCCCTTCTGGAACTGGGGGCCGGATTTAACATGGACTATACCGGAATTGAGAATATCTACATGAACGGTACTATGATGGGATATTCCAAAAAGGAGATGGATGACAAGCTTCAGGACATTCTGGACTTTGCAGAGATTGGAGACTTTGTCTACCAGCCGGTTAAAACCTATTCCAGCGGTATGTTTGTCCGTCTGGCCTTTGCTCTGGCCATTAATGTGGAGCCGGAGATTCTGATTGTAGACGAGGCGCTTTCCGTAGGAGACGTGTTCTTCCAGGCCAAGTGCTACCGGAGGATGGAAGAAATCCGCCAGAGCGGTACGACGATTCTGATGGTAACCCATGATATGGGAAGCATTATCAAGTATTGCGATAAAGTAGTGCTGCTTAACAAGGGGAATTTTGTGGCAGAGGGAAGCGCAGGCCACATGGTTGATTTATATAAGAAGATTCTGGCAGGCCAGATGGAAGCTTTGGATGAAGAATTGGAAAAAGAAGGAAATGCAGAGTGCAGCGGCCCCACTGATTTAGAGAAAACTGCATTTACATCAGAAAAAGACAAATTGGAGAAAAAGTACCATTTAGAGCGTCCGTTGATGAAGTCTAAAATTACCATCAACGCCAACCGTACCGAATATGGCGACGGCAGGGCGGAAATATACGATCTGGGACTGTTTGACGAGAGAGGAAGTCTGACCAATCTTCTAATCAAAGGGGAAATGTTTACCATTCGGGAATGCATCCGTTTCCACGCAGACATTGAAGCGCCTATTTTTACCTATACGATTAAGGATAAAAAGGGAACGGATTTAACAGGAACCAACACCATGTTTGAGGGGACCGATATCCAGCCGGTAAAAAACGGAGATGAATACCAGGTAGAATTTACCCAGAAAATGACCCTTCAGGGCGGAGAATATCTGCTGTCCATGAGCTGTACCGGATTTGAGCATGGGGAACACGTAGTGTACCACCGGCTTTATGATGTGGCCAATTTAACGGTAATTTCCAATAAAAATACAGTTGGGGTTTATGACATGGAATCCCAGGTAAAGGCAGTGAAACGATGAAGGATATTAGCTATCAGATTTTAGATATATTAGAAAAATATGGTTCCGGACCGGATGGCATCCGAAAGGCATTGGGGACAGAAGAAGAACCGGAAGTGCTATACGCCCTGTCCCCGATTCGGGAAAATTTACTGGAGTGGTATGATTGGAAGGAGAAAGGACGGCTTTTGCAGATCGGGGCAGACTACGGCGCCTTAACCGGTATGCTGGCAGGACGGCTGAACCAGATAGACGTGTGGGATCGGAAAGATGAGGATCTGGAAGTGGTAAAGCGCCGCTATCCCCAGGCGGAAAATGTGAATCTGTTAAAAGCGGTTTCCTTAGAAAGCCTGGAACCGGAGAGCTACGACTATATTTTTATTCCGGAACTTAAAAAGGACCTGCTGTTCGGATTATCGGAAAACAGGCAGGACGAAGAAGCCGGACTAAAGGATTTGCTGCGTTTGTTAAAAAAACGGTTAAAGCCGGAAGGACAGCTAATCATTGCCGGATTTAACCGGATTGGCCTGCGGATTTTTGCAGGAGCAGAGCGGGAGGAAGAAACGGTATCCCTGACCTGGCGGATTTTAGACGGGATAACAAAAGAATGTATGGACGGCCACGAACCGGCGGTGTATTATCCAGTACCGGATCACCGCCTTCCGACAGCGGTCTATTCCGACAGACGTCTTCCGGAAAAAGGCGAATTAAGCAACCTGTCTGTGGCCTATGATAAGCCTGGATTCCGGTATTTCAGCGAAGAAGCCGGATTTGACGAGCTTTTGCGGGAAGGACAATTTCCGCAGTTTGCAGATTCCTATCTGGTAATTTGGGAGAAATGATGAAAGAGACAATTTTTGTAAAATACAACCGGACCAGAAAAGAAGAGTTTCAGATCCGGACCAGTATCATTGAAGAAGAGGGAAAACGGTGGGTGGAAAAAACGGCGCTGACTGCGGCGGCATCCAGCCATATTCAGTCCCTGAAAGAGAAAAAAGAGCAGTTAAAGCAGTGTTATCAGAATATTGAGGCAGCCGACGTGACGGTCAGTGCAGATGGCCGGACGGCCAGATTTCCGTTTATCAAAGGGGAAACTCTGGCGGAAATTCTGGGAAGACAGATTAAAAACGGCCAGGCGCCTGTCTGTGAGTTAAATGCTGCGATGGACAAAGTCTTTTCCGTGTCAGACGGCCAGATGCAGAGCTTTTTTGCAACTCCTGGATTTACAGAAGTATTTGGCGGGCAGCCGGAAGGATTCCAGTTTGCAGGAGATTCCTATCCGGTTACCAATTTAGACGGTATTTTTGAAAATATGATGGAGGACAAGGACGGCAAAATCTGGGTCATTGACTATGAATGGGTCTTTGATTTCCCGATTCCTGCTGAGTTTGCCCGCTACCGGAATCTGGCTTACTTTTATTATAAATATGAAAAGCTGATGGAATACGGCGATCTGACCGCCTTTTTAGCAGAGTTTGGCATCTGTCCGGAAGCGGCGGCTGTGTATGGCGATATGGAAAAATCCTTCCAGTCCTATGTTCATGGAGACAGCGACCAGGGATATTTAAAGCATTTTGAGCAGAGAATCGTTACCGGAGAAGAATTAAAGCAGAAGGATGCGGACTTAAACAAAGCCATGGAGCGGATTGTAGTGCTTCAGGAGGAAGAGGAAGACCGCAATATTACCATTAAAAAAGATCAGGAAATCCTGCGCCTGACCAACAATCATGTGGCCAACCTGGAGATTATCATCAAAGACCTGCGTCACGAGATTGACGAGATGGGAAAAACCATGACCTATTTAAATGGCCATGAAGCCTTGATTTACAAGGTTTACCGGAAACTGGCCAATGCGGTGCGCCGCCGTTTCCCAAAAGGAACCAGACGCCATAAAGTGTTAAAATACGCCATTGGAACGGTGCGCCATCCAGGTTATTATGGACGGCTGTATGTGACCAGAGAGGGACGCAACCGGATAGAAGGAGATTTTAAGATCGGAGACGGCTATCGGGAAACCGGCAAACTGGTATTTCCAAAAGAGGAACAGCCGGAAGTTTCCATTATTATTCCGGTTTACAACCAGATTCACTATACCTATGCCTGCTTAAAGTCGATTTTAGAGCATACGCCGGACGTGACTTATGAAATCATCATTGCAGACGACGTATCTACGGATGCGACGGCAGAGCTGCCTAAATTTGCGGAAAATCTGGTTATCAGCAGAAATCAGGAAAACCAGGGATTTTTAAGAAACTGCAACCAGGCGGCAAAAAAGGCCAGAGGCCGTTATATCATGTTTTTAAATAACGACACCCAGGTAACCGACGGATGGCTCAGTTCTCTGGTAACGTTGATTCAGTCTGATCCGACGATTGGTATGGTAGGCTCCAAGCTGGTTTATCCGGACGGACGTCTGCAGGAAGCAGGAGGAATCATCTGGAGCGACGGTTCCGGCTGGAATTACGGCCGTCTGGACAATCCGGACAAGGCAGAATACAACTATGTAAAAGACGTGGATTATATTTCCGGCGCGGCCATTCTGCTTTCTAAATCATTGTGGGATCAGATCGGCGGCTTTGACGACCGGTTTGCCCCTGCTTACTGTGAGGACTCGGATCTGGCATTTGAAGTCCGGAAAGCAGGCTACAGGGTAGTATATCAGCCTCTTTCCAAGGTTATTCACTTTGAAGGCGTTTCCAACGGAACCGATGTCAACGGCACTGGTTTAAAGCGGTACCAGGTGGAAAACAGCAGAAAGTTAAAAGAAAAATGGGCAGACGAGTTTAAGAAGCAGTCGGTAAATGACGGCAATCCAAACCCGTTCAGGGCAAGAGAGAGAAGCCAGAAAAAGCCGGTGGTGTTGATCGTGGATCACTACGTACCTACCTTTGACAAGGACGCAGGTTCCAAGACCACGTATCAGTATATTAAGATGTTTCTGAAAAAGGGGTTTGCAGTCAAGTTTTTAGGAGACAACTTCCTTCACGAAGAGCCATATTCTACTACGCTGCAGCAGATGGGAGTGGAAATCCTTTACGGTCAGGAGTACCAGACCGGCATCTGGGACTGGCTGGAAAAAAATGGGGATGAAATTGATTTTGCCTACTTAAACCGGCCCCATATTGCCACTAAGTACGTAGACTTTATCAAAGACCACACCAATATCAAGGTCATTTATTATGGCCATGACCTTCACTTCCTGCGGTTAGGACGGGAATATGAACTGACCGGAGATATTAAGATAAAGCGGGAGGCGGACTATTGGCGGGCTATTGAACTTTCTATGATGCAGAAAGCGGAGGTTTCCTATTATCCGTCTTATATCGAAGAGCAGGCTATCCACAAAATCAATCCGGAGATTCCGGTAAAAGCCATTACCGCGTATGTTTATGATAAGTTTTTAGACAAGATAGAAGAAGACTTTGAAAAGCGGGAAGGACTGGTATTTGTGGGAGGATTTGCCCATCCGCCCAATGCAGACGCAGTATTGTGGTTTGCCAGAGAGATTTTCCCGCTGATTCGGGCACAGATTCCGGATATGAAGTTTTACGTAGTGGGATCCAAAGTGACCGACGAGATTAAAGGGCTGGAACAGCCTGGAAACGGCATTATCATAAAGGGATTTGTCAGTGATGAAGAACTGGAAGATATTTATCAGAAGTGCCGGATTGTTGTAGTTCCTCTCCGCTACGGCGCAGGGGTAAAAGGCAAAGTAGTAGAAGCCATTTACAACGGCGCGCCCATTGTGACCACGTCCATCGGCGCAGAGGGAATTCCGGATGTAGAAAAGACCCTGGAAATTGCAGACGGAGCAGAAGAATTTGCAGATAAAACCGTAAAATTATATCAGGATACCAAACGTTTAAAACAGTTGTCAGACAGTACACAGGACTATATCAAGGCTCATTTCAGCGTAGACGGAGCCTGGGATGTGATTAAGGAGGACTTTACCAGATGAGTAAGCAGATATTGACGCCAGAAATGGAATATATAGTAAAAATTTTAGAAAAGCTGGTGAATATTCCCAGCCCCAGCGGATTTACAAAAGAGATTATGGAAACCATTGAGAAAGAAGCGAAACGCTTCGGATTCTCTTCATTTTACAGCAAAAAGGGCGGCCTGATTATTGAAGTTCCCGCTGCCTGCGGCTGCGAAGAAAAAGAGACGTTAGGACTGACCGCCCACGGAGATACTTTAGGGGCTATGGTCCGTTCCATCAGTTCCCAGGGAACCCTTCGGTTTGTCAGCGTAGGCGGGTATATGATGGAATCTATCGAGGGAACTTACTGCAAGATCCACACCCGCACCGGAAAGACCTATACCGGAACCATTCTTACCACAGCGCCTTCCGTACACACCTATGACGATGCCAGAACCATGGAAAGAAAGCTGAAAAATATGGAAATCCGCATTGACGAGCCGGTAAAAAACGAAGAAGACGTAAAAGCCCTGGGAATCAGTGCAGGCGATTATATCAGCTTTGATCCCATGTTCCGCTATACCGAAAGCGGGTTTATTAATTCCCGCCATTTAGATGATAAAGCTTCCGTAGCAGTGCTTCTGGCAGTATTAAAGTATTTATCTGAGACAGGAAAGCGTCCGGATCGTCCGGTAAAGATTGCCATCAGCAACTTCGAAGAGGTAGGATTTGGCGGTTCCTGGATTCCGGAAGACATCAGTGAATTTTTAGCAATCGATATGGGCGCCATCGGAGACGACTTAAATGGAGATGAATATAAAGTATCCATCTGCGCCATGGATTCTTCCGGCCCTTATGATTATGAGATGACCAACCGGCTGATCCAGATTGCAGAGGAAAAAGGACTGGACTATGCAGTAGACATTTTCCCGCATTACGGTTCCGACGTGTCTGCAGCGTTAAAGGGCGGCAACGACATCCGAGGCGCGCTGATTGGACAGGGCGTTCACGCTTCCCATGGCACAGAAAGAACCCACATTAAGGGGTTAGAGCAGACGTACGAATTAGTAAAAGGATATTTAGGCGTGTAACATTCTTTACGGCAGATACAGGAGGACAAGAAGATGCAGGCAATATTACTGGCAGGAGGCCTGGGAACCAGACTCCGCAGCGTAGTAAACGACCGGCCGAAACCCATGGCTCTGATTGAAGGACGTCCCTTTATGGAATACGTGGTTCACGAACTGTCCCGTCATGGAATTACCCATATTATTTTTGCAGTAGGCTATAAAGGATCCATGGTAGAAGAATATTTTGGAGACGGAAGCGCGTTTGGCGTGAAGGTTTCCTACGCCTATGAGGAAACGCTTCTTGGTACGGCAGGAGCGATTAAAAATGCCGGAAGATTCGTAGAGGACGACAGCGTTTACGTGCTGAATGCAGACACGTTTTATCAGATTGATTATTCCCGACTTGCAGCCATGCAGCAGGAAAAGGGTCTGGATATGGCGTTGGTGCTTCGGGAAGTTCCCGACGTATCCCGCTATGGGGAAGCGGTGCTTTCGGATGGGATGCTGACTGGATTTAATGAAAAAAATCAGGAAAGCCGCCCTGGAACCATCAACGGAGGAGTCTACCTGATCAGAAAGTCCTTGCTGGATCAGATACCGGAAGGAAAGGTTTCCCTGGAAAATGAAATGATACCAAAGTGGATGAACGAGGGGAAACGTCTGGGAGGTTTTGTCAATGACGGATATTTTATTGACATCGGGATTCCGGAAGCCTATTTCCAGTTTCAGGAAGATGTGAGAAAAGGAGTGGTCGTATGGTAATTCGAGGAAGAGCGCCTTTAAGAGTCAGCTTCGGAGGGGGCGGTACAGATGTGGCCCCATTCTGCGAGGAACAGGGCGGCGCCATTATTGGAAGCACCATCAACAAATATGCGTATTGTTCCATTGTACCAAGAGAAGATGACCAGATTATCGCCCATTCCCTGGATTTTGATACAACGGTAAAATACAACACAAAAGAAAATTATGTCTATGACGGCAAGCTGGATCTGGTAACCGCGGCGTTAAAGGCCATGGACATCCGGCAGGGCTGCGAGGTATATCTTCAGTGCGACGCGCCTCCAGGATCTGGTCTGGGAACGTCGTCTACGGTTATGGTGGCGCTTTTAACCGCCATGGCCCGTTGGAAAGGGGTAGAGTTAGACAGCTATGCTTTGGCAGATCTGGCTTATCAGGTAGAACGTCTGGATTTGAAGATTGACGGCGGCTATCAGGATCAGTATGCGGCGGCGTTTGGCGGATTTAACTTTATCGAGTTTCATGGCCGCAACAATGTGGTCGTCAATCCGCTGCGGATAAAGAAAGACATTATCCATGAACTCCAGTACAATCTGCTTTTGTGCTATACCGGCAACATTCACGTTTCTGCCAATATTATCAAAGATCAGGTGAAAAATTACGAGAAAAAAGACGCGTTTGACGCCATGTGCGAGGTAAAGGCCCTGGCTTACGCCATGAAGGACGAACTGTTAAAGGGAAATCTGTACAGCTTTGGAAAACTCCTGGATTATGGCTGGGAGAGCAAGAAGCGGATGAGCAGCAAGATTACCAATCCTCAGATTGATGAACTGTACAACGAAGCCAAAAAAGCAGGAGCATTAGGCGGCAAACTTCTGGGAGCAGGCGGCGGCGGCTTCCTGTTAATGTTCTGTCCATATAACATCCGCCACGTAGTAGCAGCCCGCATGGAAGCGGCAGGCGGACAGGTAACAGACTGGAATTTTGAACTGAGGGGAGCGCAGAGTTGGATTACCAACGAGGACCGGTGGCAGTACGATGCAGTCAAGGTCCATATGCCAAACGGAAATTATGAGTTTAAACTATAAAAAGGAAAAGCGGCCGGTAATTTTTCTGGATCGGGACGGTACAATCAACGAAGAAGTCAATTATCTGCACCGGCCGGAGGATTTAAAAATCCTTCCTGGCGCGGCAGAAGCCATCAGCCGGTTTAACCAGGCCGGTTTCTGGGTCATTGTGGTTACCAATCAGGCAGGCATTGGACGGGGATATTATACGGAGAAGGATCTGGAAATTTTAAATCAGTATTTCAATCAGGTTCTGGCAGAAAAAAATGCCCATATTGACGGCTTTTACTTCTGTCCCCACCATCCGGAGCATGGAATCGGAGAATATAAGAAAACTTGTGACTGCCGGAAACCTGGGATTGGAATGTTCCTTCAGGCAGAACGGGATTTCGCCATGGAAAAATCCCATTCCTACATGATTGGCGACAAGCTGATTGACACCCAGGCCGGCCATCATTTCGGCGTTTCATCGATTCTGGTAGGCACTGGCTATGGAAAAGAAATTTTTGAGAACCAGTGCCAGGGCAGACGGACTACGAAAGATTATGAGTATTACGCAGAAAACCTGATGGAAGCGGCAGACTGGATTTTTAAGGAGGAACGCCAATGGCATCCAAAGAATACGTAACCTTATTGACAGAACGATATCCCCAGTTGAAACCAATCGGGGATCAGATAGAGGCGGCTTACAAGATACTGGAAACCTGCTATGAGCAGGGCGGAAAACTTCTGATTGCCGGAAACGGAGGAAGCTGCGCCGATGCAGAGCACATCGTAGGGGAACTGATGAAGGGATTTGTGAAACGCCGCAGAGTCAGCAAAGAAGAACAGGCTTTGCTGGAACAGGCAGGAATGCAAATCAGCCAGGACAGCCAGCTGGAAGAAAACCTGGGAACAGAACTGGCAGAATGCCTTCAGGGAGGACTTCCGGCCATTGCGTTAACCGGCCACAACGGTCTTTCTACGGCGTTTTTAAATGATGTAAACGGGGAAATGATATATGCCCAGCAGCTTTGGGGATATGCCAGACCGGAAGACGTATTTTTGGGGATTTCCACATCTGGAAATTCCAAAAATATTCTGTACGCTCTGGCTGCAGCCAGGGCAAAGGGGTTAAAAACAGTGGCATTAACCGGAAGAGACGGCGGAAAGCTGGCAAAATCAGCGGATGCGGCCATCATCGTGCCGGAGCAGGAAACCTATAAAATCCAGGAACTGCACCTTCCCATTTACCATGCCTTATGCCTGATGTTAGAAGAGCATTTTTTTGAGTTATAAGATTAGGGGTTATTATGAAAGAACACGTATTTGCAATCTGCGCCTATCAGGATTCGCCGTATCTGGAGGCCTGCATCCGCTCCTTAAAGATGCAGACCGTTCCGGCGGATATTATCCTGTGTACCTCTACGCCAAGCAGTTATATAGAGGGACTGGCAGAAAGCTATGAGATTCCCGTCTTTGTCCGGAAAGGACAGAGCAATATCAGAGACGACTGGGAATTTGCCTGCCATATGGCAGACGCCCGATTGGTTACCATTGCCCACCAGGACGATATGTACCATAAAACATATAAAGAAACCCTGCTTTCTTACGCAAGGAAGTATCCGGATATGACTATGTTTACGACCGATTACGTGCTGGTAAAGGAAAATGATCTGGCAGTCAGGGATAAGGTAAGGCTGGTAAAAAAGATTCTGCGTCTTCCCCTGCGGATTCCGGCTTTGAACCATATCACTGCGGTAAAACGGGCGGCCCTTATTTTTGGAAATCCGATCTGCTGTCCGTCCTGTACGTACAATAAAGAGTTGATCGGAAGTCCTGTATTTGATTCCGGATTTCAATACGCTTTAGACTGGGACACCTTTGATCGTCTGGCAAAATGGGAGGGACGGTTTATCTGTGCAGAACGTCCCCTTCTGTATTACCGGATCCATGAGGCCAACGCAACCAAGGCCTGTATGAAAGGGGATCGGAGAAGCAGGGAGGAAATGGAGATGTTTTCCCGTTTCTGGCCGGAACCCATTGTAACAGGAATCATGCATTTTTATAAAAGGGCGTACAAGGAATATGAGTAGTCAGGAAAAAAGAAAGAGCGTATTTCTGGGGCTTTTGGCAGCCGTAATTCTGGCGGCGGGAGTCGGGTGTTTGTTTATAAACGGCCCGCTGGGAGAAGTCTTACGCTGGAATAACAACATACAGATGCTTGCCGAGGTTGGGGCAGTATTTGTATGGATGCTTCTCTCTTTCTGCGCAGCAAAAACGAAACGATCAGGGATTTGGATGGCACTGACGGGGATTTTCCTATTCTCCTGGTGCCATCAGGCATTTTTGCCTCTTCTGGTTTCCGGAGCTTACAGTCTGCTTCTGCTGGTGTTGGGAAAAATGGGAACCAGCTTTTTAGGCGTATGGAAGGACGTCCTTTTGTTTCATCCATCGTCCCTTATTATGGGATCCGGTCTGTGGATGCTTCTGGTCTGCGTCATTTCTGCGTTTGGAACCGGAGGCATGGATCTGTGGAGAGGTCTGGCAGTTGTTCTGGCCCTTGGGGCAGTTTTATGGATGTACGCGCAGAAAAAGAAGGGAAAGAACCTGCTTCGCTTTTCGGTTTTAGAAGAAAAAGGACAATGGGACAAAACAGAAGGGCTGATGCTTGCCATGATTCTGACCTGTATTCTGATTCAGGCGGGACGGATGAATGTGGCCCTGGATTATGACTCCCTTCATTACGGTCTGCGTTCGCCTTATATCCTGGACAATGGCAGGGGAATCTATGAAAATCTGGGAAGCGTCAATGTGGTTTATACCTATTCCAAAGGACTGGAAGTGCTGGCGCTGCCGCTTTCCGGCCTTTCCGGCTACGGGTTTGTCCTGGCGTTTACCATCTGGCAGACAGTTGGGGTACTAATTATGGGCTACCGGCTGGCGGCAGCCATAGGCGGCAGGAAAAGAGGACTATTTGCAGCCTGTGTCATGGCTCTGACTCCTGGAATCTTAAATATGTCTGTGACGGCAAAAAGCGATATTCCAACGCTTTTGTTTCAGCTTGCAGCGATAGAAGGACTTCTTTTTATGGTCCGGTCAAAAGACAGAAAAGAGCAGGCAGGGCATCTGTTCATGACAGCCGGCGCCTGCCTCATCAGTTTTACATTAAAACCCACTTCCCTGGTGTTTTCGACGGCAGCGGTAGGATCCGGACTCCTGTGCTTAATGGCGATGAAAATTCCGGTTTTCCGGCTTCTGACAAAAGGAATTGGATTTTTCCGGTTTCTCCTTATCCCAGGAGCGGCGCTTTTGGGACTGTGGGCCAGGACCTATCTCCTTACGGGAATGCCGTCTACCTCGGTATTTACCAGCATCTGGGAGATTCTGGGCTTTCAGGTGCGCTGGCCCTTTGCCTTTAGTTCGATTCCTAATGAAGGAATTTCCATGGGGGTACTGGGCGGTTTTCTCCATCTGGCAGACCGGCTGGTCAGAATGTTTTTTGCCCCTCTGGGAGACGACATGGATCATGTGATTATCGCCTGGGGAACCGGATTATTCCTGCTGTGCCTGACAGCGGCCATCTGCTGGGGCAGACAGGCGGCAAAGAAAAAGGAAACCAGACTTTTCTGGACCATTCTTTTTGTGGTCAGCGCAATCAGCATTGTCAGCATTTATCTGCTGTGGCAGGTAGACGGCAACTATTTTATGCTGTGGTATTCTCTGGCTGCAGTCTGCGCGGCTGTGGTTCTTCCTAAAAAGAACCGGAAAAAAGGCAGAAAGGAATCTGTCTGGCCGAAGTGGACAACAGGGCTGGCTGTACTGACGGCGGTGTTTCAGATTACGGTAATGTCCCTTACAAGCTGGGCAGGAGGCGTGGGATTTACTCCCGTTTCTTTTAAGCATAAGGGCTATTATGATCACAGAACAGAAAGTTACCAGAAGGCAGAAGCAGCCGGAAGAGGAGAAATTTGGAAATTCCTGTCTTCCAATCCGAGAAATCGGGTCATTGCATTTGGAGAACACCCCCAGTGCCTGGATTTTGCCTGCAGTGTCCAGTCCTACTATGACACTACCGGAAGCGGAGGCAATGTGGTTCTGGTAAAGACCCTGGAAAATTTCAAGGATTATCTTCGCTATGCAAAAACGGATTATATTTATGCAGAAGCCGGACATTTAGAAGAAGGAAGTCGGGAGTGGGACGTTCTCCGATATCTGGTAGAGGAAGGAAGCCTGACGGAAATCCGCTATGAAAATGGAAACATGGTGGGAAAAGTCAGTCTGGACGGAACCGGATACGGATCGGAACAGGCAGCTTTGGCTGCAGAAGAGTTTTATACAAAGATACTTCCCAAATAGGGAATGAGTCAGGAAGGAAACAGATAATGGAAAGAAAGCGTTCTCTGGAACAAATAAATAAATGGAAAAATGATGCAATTGCCGTTCTTCTGTTAGGGATATTCGCTTTTTTTATCAATCGCGGAATTGAAATCAAAGGCCTTTATATGGATGATCTCTATTTGTGGTCCTGTTATGGAGAGCAGTCTTTTACGGAATTTAATTTTCCCATAGGAAGCACCAGATTCCGCTTTTTGTATTACCTGATGGCCTGGCTGGAACTGGCCTTTGTAGGAAACCATGTGACCTGGTTTGTGCCAATCAATCTTGTGCTCAATACCCTGGCGGCAGGCTTCGTTTACTGGTTTGGAACCAGATTGGCAAAGTGCCGGTTTACCGGATTTCTGGCAGGCATTTTGTATCTGCTGTCCCGTATGTCTTACTATCAGATCAGCCAGGTATACGGCCTTATGGAGACCGCGGCCACGATTATGGCGCTGGGAATCTTAATCTGTCTGTATCTGTTTCTGAATGAAGAAGGCAGGGACAAACAGTTTTACGCAGCTTGTATCCTATATTTTGCGGTCTGCTTTGTCCATGAACGGTATCTGGCCCTGCTTCCGCTGATCTACCTGGCCCTGCTTCTGACTGGAAAAAGAGAGGAAAAACCAGACTGGAAAAAGTGGCTGTCTCCATTGGTTTCCTTCGGAGCGGTTATGGCAATCCGGCGGCTGACCATTGGATCGGTGGTTCCTGCCGGAACCGGAGGAACCCAGGTAACGGATACCTTTTCCCTGTCGGAAGCCATTGGATACGCCCTCAGCCAGGTGGCCTACATTTTTGGATGCAACGCAGGGCCGGAACATTTAAACGGGATGTCCTGGGCAGATTCTCCCCGATGGGTCAAGATGCTGGTAATACTGGCAGATTTGGTATTGGCGCTGTTTGTGCTGGCATTTGTGGTGCAGATGATCCGGAACCGGAAACAGGCGGCCGGATATTTAAAGAATACGGCGTTATTTCTAACCTTTATCGCTTTGTGCATCGGCGCTTCCAGCGTAACAGTGCGGGTGGAAATGCGGTGGATTTACGTCTCCTATACAGCCGCGCTGCTGTTTCTCTGCTACATATCAGGAGTTTTGCGTCAGCCGGCCGGAAAGTGGGAAAAGAGGGAAAACAGCAATCAGAGACTTTTCAGGAGAGGCGTTTATGCAGGGGGATTTCTTTTGTATCTGGCGCTGATGTTTCCGGTGGAGTGCTTTTACCGGCAGCAGTATCCGAAGCTGTATTTCTGGCCCAACCAGCTCCGCTACAATTCTCTGGCAGAGGAAACCTATGAAAAATACGGCGATGAGATTTTTGGAAAAACCATTTACATTGTAGGAAACTCCTATGAAATGAGCGATTTTACTGCCAGGACGTTCTTTAAAGTATTTGACAAAGAGAGAAAGGCAGAGGGCACAACGGTTCAGTTTGTGGACAGTATTTTAGAAATCGGTCAGGTAACGGATCAGATGCTGATTTTAACGGAAGATCCGGCCCACAATGGATTCCAGGATATTACAGAGATGGTACGCAGCTTAAAATGCCAGCGGATAGAGGGGTATTACAGCGACGGCTGGATGGATGAAACAGCCAGAATCCGTATTATGACCGGAAAAGAAGGCGTCATTCATCTGAAATTTATGTTCCCTGGCATTTTAACCGGAGGAGAGACTACCGAAATTTATATAGACGGAAATCTGGCGGCACAGATTCCGGTGACGGAAAGCGTGTACTACCAGGACATCAAAGCAGAGCCGTATCAGATTATCGAGCTGGAATTTTGCCACAATTTCTATATGCAGGACGCCAAAGAACAGCGGGGAACAAACCGTTTGGCGGTGCTGATGGAAATCAGGGCTGACTAATAGAGTTTTACAAATAGGAGGATTTACGATATAATGAAACGGTCTTACCGATACGTGCTGTTTCCCATAGCAGGCATTTTGTTCTGCCTGTGGTATGTCTGCTCGGCCACCAGCGACGTGGTATATTCGGACTATATCCGGCTGATTAATTCCTACCTGCCGGATGTGTGGAATCCGGACAAGTTTTTTGTGGCAGATATTTTTACCAGAATTCCGATTAATTTCCTCAGCAGAGGAATTAACGTCACATGGTTTGGATTCAGCGTCCGTTTTGACCAGATCCTTGGGATTCTGGGACTGGGACTGGCAGCATGGGTAATTGGATTATATGTCAGAAAAGAAAAACTGGGAGTTCTTACGCTGGCTGCAGTCAGCCTGTTTATGTTCAGCCTAAATAAATGGGAAATGCTGACCAATGGAAGCGGCTGGGCGCATTTTCTGGCCTTTGCCTGCTTCTATTATTACTACCTGATTGTGGATCGGGTATGGCAGAGCAAACGGGCGGGAATCCGGCGTGGACAAAAGACCGAAAAACCCTGGGACAGACCGTTGTTAATCGTATTTCCGTTTTTGATTACATTAGGAGTGGCAGGACAATACTGTGCGGTATACTCCGGCGTAATGATAGTCGTATATGGATATTTGTGTATCTGGAGCGGACTCATACAAGATGATAAAAAAGCGCTGAAGGAATATGTTCTCTGGCTGCTGTGCATTCTGATTCCGTTAGGGATTTACATGGTAAGCAATGCCTGTACCGTAGAGGAACACGCAGGGGCTACAGAATTGACCCTGCTGGAAGCGCTGAGACAGAATCCCAAATTTTTTCCCGCCTTTTTTATTAAGTCTTTTGCATCCATGTTTTTAGGCGGAGAGACCATGCAGAGCCGCCTGCACCTTTCCAATCATATGATGCTGCTTATCGGGCTGGGCGTGATGGGCGGATATCTGTTAGGATTATGGTTAAACTTCAGATACAGAATCTATGAAAAAACCTTGTTCCCCCTGCTTCTGATTTTATCCGGAGGATGCAGCCATGTGCTGATTCTGATTTCCAGATGGATTTTTTTAAGCCAGGAAAATTACGGAATGAGTTCCCGTTATGCAGTCCAGTTCCAGATGGGAATTATCGGCATTGTGCTGACGGCCGCCATTGCCTGGAAACTGGAAGCAGAAAACAGGGGACGAAAGCACAGGGGAAAGAAAGGCCATTCGGCAGCAGCGGTTCTGGCGGTTTTCTTTACCGGAGTGATGCTGTGCGGCAATCTTGCCACCACCGCAGATGAGATTGTAAAAGCGCCTTACCGGAAGGAACGTTATGAGGAAAAGATAACGGCGGCATTAAATTATAAAAACTGCAGCGATCAGGAATTAGAAGATATTTTTGAATATAGAAAAGGCCCTGAGAAAATCAGAAAGGCCCTGGAGATTTTAGAGACAAATCAGTGGAATGTATACGGTCGTAAGGAGGAAAAATCGTGAAAGTTGTTTTATTAGCTGGCGGATTTGGCACCAGAATCAGCGAAGAAAGCCATTTAAAACCAAAGCCTATGATTGAAATCGGAGAAAAACCGATTTTATGGCACATTATGAAATATTATTCCCAGTTCGGATTTCACGAATTTGTAATCTGCCTGGGATATAAGCAGTATGTAGTTAAGGAGTTCTTTGCCGATTACTTCCTCCACACCTCAGACGTGACCTTTGATCTGGCAAACAACCAGATGGAAGTCCACAACAATTATTCCGAACCCTGGAAGGTAACCCTGGTCGACACCGGTTTAAATACCATGACCGGAGGCAGGGTAAAGCGGATCCATCCATTTGTAGGAGACGAGCCGTTTATGCTGACTTACGGAGACGGGGTAGCAGACGTAGATTTAAATGCCCTGGTCCGGTTCCATAAAAACCATGGAAAAATTGCAACTCTTACCAGCGTCAACGTAGGCCAGAAGTTTGGCGTTCTGGATTTAAACGGAGAAGGCCAGGTTCAGGCATTCCGCGAGAAAAATGACAATGACGGCGCTTTGATTAACGGTGGATTTATGGTGTTAAATTCCGGCATTTTTGACTATTTAGCAGACGATACGACTGTCCTTGAAAAAGAACCCTTAGAAAACCTGGCAAAGGATGGACAGCTGATGGCGTACCATCACGAGGGATTCTGGAAGTGTATGGATACCCAGAGAGACAAACAGCAGCTGGAGGCCATGTGGCAGTCCGGTAAAGCGCCTTGGAAGATTTGGGAATAAACAGATTTGGAAATAGACAGGAGAGTGGATATGACCTTACAGGAATTAACTTCATTTTATCAGGGGAAACGGGTTCTTGTTACTGGACACACCGGTTTTAAAGGAACCTGGATGTGCAGAATTCTGGCGCTGTGCGGCGCCAAGGTAACCGGCTATGCGTTAAATCCGCCGACAGATCCGTCGATTTATCAGATTATCGGCTTAGAGGAAACCATGGATTCCCGAATCGGGGACATCCGAGATTTGGAAAAGCTTCGACAGGTTTTTGAAGAAGTCCGGCCGGAGGTGGTATTCCACCTGGCGGCTCAGCCAATCGTGCGGGATTCTTATAAAGATCCGGTTTATACCTATGAAACCAATGTAATGGGGACGGTAAATTTGTTAGAGTGCATCCGTCTGACTTCGTCCGTCCGCTCCTTTGTCAACATTACCACCGATAAGGTTTATGAAAATAAAGAGTGGGAGTACGGCTATCGGGAATGCGATCCATTAGACGGATATGACCCTTATTCCAACAGCAAATCCTGTTCCGAACTGGTAACCCACAGCTATCAGAAGTCCTTTTTTGGAGACGGACGCTGCGCCATTTCGACTTCCAGAGCCGGAAATGTCATTGGCGGCGGCGACTTTGCCAATGACCGGATTATTCCGGACTGCATACGGGCAGCGGCGGCAGGAAAGGAGATTATTGTAAGAAATCCCCATTCCACCAGGCCGTATCAGCACGTGTTAGAACCACTGGCAGTCTATCTGGAGATTGCCATGAAGCAGTATGAGGATATTCAGTTTGCGGGATATTATAACGTAGGGCCGGATGACGCAGACTGCGTGACAACCGGAACTTTGACGGACTTGTTCTGTCAGGCCTGGGGAGATGGACAGACCTGGATCGACAGGTACGATGGCGGCCCTCACGAAGCGAACTTTTTAAAATTAGACTGCTCAAAAATTAAAAAAGTGTTTGGCTGGACGCCCCGTTACCATGTAAAAGAAGCGGTGGAGAAAACCATCGAGTGGTCCAGACAGTACTTAGAAGGCCAGGATATGTTAGAGGCAACGGATCGGCAGATCCGAGAATTTTTTGGTTGAAAAGGAGAGCATTATGTTTGAAAATATGAGCGAGCAGGAAGCCAGACAGGCGATTCTGGACATGACTGCCGAATATTGCGATACATTCCATAATCAGAAAAAACCGTTTGAAGAGGGAGACCGGATTCCCTATGCGTCCAGAGTTTACGATCACAGCGAAATGGTCAATCTGGTAGACTCTGCCCTGGAATTCTGGCTGACTTCCGGACGGTATACAGACAAATTTGAAGCAGATTTGGCAAAGTATCTGGGAGTCCGTTATTGTTCCCTGGTAAACTCCGGATCTTCCGCCAACCTGATTGCATTTATGACCCTTACCTCTCCTCTTCTGGGAGACAGACAGGTAAAACGGGGAGACGAGATTATTACGGTAGCAGCAGGATTTCCGACTACCGTAACGCCGGCGATCCAGTATGGAGCCGTTCCGGTGTTTGTGGATGTGACCATCCCCCAGTATAACATTGACGTGACAAAGCTGGAGGAAGCTTTGTCAGAAAAGACCAAGGCCGTAATGATTGCCCACACTCTGGGAAATCCCTTTGATTTAAAAGCCGTAAAAGCATTTTGCGAGAAGCACAATCTCTGGCTGGTAGAAGATAACTGCGACGCTCTGGGAAGCCGGTATACCATAGACGGCGAGACAAAATTAACAGGAACCATTGGAGACATCGGTACGTCCAGCTTTTATCCGCCCCATCATATGACCATGGGAGAAGGCGGAGCGGTTTATACCAGTAATCCGCTGTTAAATAAGATTATCCGTTCGTTCAGAGACTGGGGAAGAGACTGCGTCTGCCCGTCCGGAAGAGACAATCTGTGCGGACACCGGTTTGACAGACAGTATGGAGAGCTTCCATTGGGATATGATCACAAATATGTATATTCCCATTTTGGGTATAACGTAAAGGCAACGGATCTTCAGGCGGCGATCGGCTGCGCCCAGTTAGAGAAGTTCCCCTCCTTTGTAGAGAGAAGAAAGGCCAATTTTGCCAGATTAAAGGCAGGTCTTTTGGACTGCCAGGATAAGGTAATCTTACCGGAAGCCTGTCCGGATTCCGATCCCAGCTGGTTTGGTTTTCTGATTACCTGTAAGGACGGCGTGGATCGGAATCAGGTGGTTCAGTATGTAGAAAATAAGGGCGTTCAGACCAGAATGCTGTTTGCAGGAAATCTGACCAAGCATCCTTGCTTTGATGAGATGAGAAAGACAAAAGAAGGGTATCGGATAGTCGGCGATCTGGCAGTTACCGACCGGATTATGAAAGACACTTTCTGGGTTGGCGTATATCCAGGAATGACGGACGAGATGATTGACTATATGGCAAAGACCATAAAGGAAGCATTGCAGACCGCGTAAATGTCAGGAGGAAATAAGATGGATCTGACCAGAGTACACCAGGCGAATCTGGCAATATTAAAGGAGATCGACCGAATCTGCAGAGAAGAAGGGATTCAGTATATGCTGGATGCCGGAACTCTGATAGGAGCAGTCCGCCACAAAGGATTCATTCCCTGGGACGACGACGCAGATGTGGCGTTTACCAGAGACAATTATACAAAATTCATTCGGGCGGCGAAGAAAAAACTTCCTGCCGGAATGACCTTGTTAGAGCCCAAAGATTTACGGAACGGAACCGCATTTTACGATTTTACTGCCCGTATCTGCTACGACAACAGCAGTACCCACGAGGACAGTGGGGAAATGCAGTTTTATGAAGGGAAATTAAATCATTTATGGGTGGATCTGTTTACCATTGACGAGCTGCCGGAAAATAAGATTTCTGCGGCCTTTACCAAGCTGCTTCACAAGGGAATCTACGGACTGGCCATGGGACACCGGTATCATCTGGATTTTAGCAAGTACAGCCTGGCCAATAAGATTTTTGTCGGCGGACTGTCTGCAGTGGGAAAACTGATTCCCATGAAATGGATCCGCCGGATGCAGTTCTGCGCGGCAGTCAAAGACAAAAAAGGCGCCAGCAGTTTGTGCTACTACAGCAATTATCAGCCGGATTACCTGTATGTGACTCTGAAAAAAGAGTGGTGCAGCCAGACGGTGGATATGGAATTTGAAGGGGAAATGCTGATGGTTCCCGCAGGCTGGGATCAGGTGCTGACCTGCGTGTACGGAGATTATATGACGCCGCCGCCCAAGGAAAAACAGGTTCCGGCCCATTCCGATATGGAGATAGAGGTTTTTGGATGACAACAGGAGTAAGCTTATGGAGAATGAAAAGAAGCGCCTTTCAGTGGTAGTTTCCGTATACAATGAGGAAAAGGCGCTGGAGCGGTTTTATCAGGAGACGAAAAAGGTGCTGGACAGCCTTTCCTGGGACTGGGAATTGTTATTTGTCAACGACGGAAGTGCAGATGGCAGCAAAGAGGTGCTGGAACGGCTGGCTGGCCAGGAGAACCGGATAAAAGTCATTTCCTTTTCCAGAAATTTTGGCCATGAGTCGGCTATGATTGCGGGAATTGATTACAGTACCGGAGACGGCATTGTCTGTATGGATGCGGATCTGCAGCATCCGCCGGAATGTCTGATAGACATTGTTGAAAAAATGGAAGAAGGCTATCAGGTAATTACCATGGTGCGTACCAGCAACGCCAGCGCCGGAGCCGTTAAAAATCTTGCTTCCAACGCGTTTTATGCACTAATTAACCGGATGTCTGACGTACATTTTGAGCCCAATGCCTCTGATTTCTTTGCCATCAGCCGTCAGGCGGCAGATGTATTAAGGAATCATTACAGAGAAAAAGTCCGGTTTTTAAGGGGCTATGTCCAGAATATCGGGTTTCGGAAAACATCGATTTCTTATGAAGCGCGCCCCAGGGTTGCAGGGGAAAGCAAATACAGCCTGAGAAAGCTGTTCCGTTTTTCGGTAAACACCATTATGTGTTTTTCCAATATGCCATTAAAACTTGGAATTTTCGCGGGTATTTTTTCTGCTCTTATTGGTGTAGGCGTTTTACTGTATACGCTGTGTACCAGACAGGGTGCGCCCAGCGGTTATGCCACCATTGTTGTGCTGATGTGCTTTATGTTTGCCATGATGTTTGTAGTAATCGGCATTATTGGGGAATACATTTCCGTATTATTCAATGAATTAAAGGATCGTCCGATTTATATTGTAGAAGATGTTAAAAACTTGTGAAGATTGTCTCTTAATTAAAATTTTAGAAATGGACTATTGTATAATCTGTACAAACATAGTATAATTATTGTACAAAATTGAGAAGCCCATGAGAAACTGATTGACAATCGCTTTATGCATTTAGTGGGGTGATGCGTATGTTGACTAAAAAAGTTGACATTCTTGCCCCGTATCGGACGTTGCCGATATCCTATCTTGTAAGGACCGCAAATCAATTTACCTGTGATATATATATCCAGGGTGACGCCACGAGGATCAATGTAAAGGATTATGAGGCGATGCAGACGGGGTTGCAGCCGCGGGGGAACAGTTTAGTATTTTATTTAGAAGGGAGTGACGAAGGAGAGGCGGAATTAAGGCTTCGGCGCCTGTTCAGAATTTAATATGGACATCGTAAAAAGAGAAGGCTGACGTACAGCTAACCGGTTTGGTTGGATGGACGGCAGCCTTGATTCATGGGTATTCAAGGGTAACTTACTTGTAAAATGCAGAGAATATATGATAAAATGATAACAGTTCAGCTATAGGAGGATGAGCTGTTGTATAGAATGAGAACAGGCTTTTAGGGGGCGAAAGGAATGCTGAAAATTTATTATGGAAATATGCCGGAAGCGGTGTTTAATACCTCTGTATATTTTAAAAATGTATATGAGGATTCATGGATTACCGATCCGATGGCAAAGGAGATGATCCTGGATATAGATAAGTCTGCAGTTTTGGGCGGAGCTGTCATTGACAGCCCTGTTCTGGGGAAAATAGCGCCAACCTCTTTGTCTGGCGGCGTTAAAACACTGATTCTTATGAAAAATGAACGGAACAAGATTTTTAATGCCTCAACCTGCGGGGACAACTGTGCAAAATGGATTTTAAGACTGGCAGAGACAGAAGATCTTACAATTAACCTTCGCCATCTGATGAATTTTGGCAGCGGTACATTTGAGATATGTATTCTCAATACAAACCAGATTGTTCACACTATGAAAGAGCTTGTCCCGATTGCAGGACTTTATGTATAGGAGGTCTGCAAATGAGGGGAAAGTTTAGAATCGTTGTACAAAATAAGAGAATCCGTTATGATTTTGAGATCAAGAGAAATATAACCGTAATACGGGGAGACAGTGCTACGGGAAAAACTACCCTAGTAGATATGATACGGGAACACTACGAAAATGGGGATGCCAGCGGGGTAGAACTGCAATGCAGCAAGGAATGTACGGTTTTAGAAGGTCGTACATGGCCAGGTCAACTTTCCATGATGCAGGACAGTATTGTTTTTATCGACGAAGGAAATGATTTTGTAATGAGTGATGCGTTTGCAGCCGCCATTCAAAATACAGACAACTATTATGTGATTGTTACGAGAGAAGGCATCCCATCTTTGCCATATAGTGCAGATGAGATTTACGGCATTCGTGATTCGGGAAAATACGGAACATTGAAGAAAACTTATAGTGAGTTCTATCATTTATATCAGCTGAAAGACTATACAAAACCTATTCAGCCGAAGGTGGTAATCACAGAAGACGCTAACTCCGGATTCCAGTTTTTTAAAGGGGTATGTGATAAAACAGAAGGACATATCTGTATAAGCGCACAGGGAAAATCCAATATTTTTGCAACCGTAGTTAAGCATATGGACGAGAATGTTTTGATAATTGCCGATGGTGCGGCTTTTGGGGCTGAAATGGGAAAACTGAATCAGCTGCTCGAATGGAATCAGAATATTAACCTGTATTTACCAGAATCCTTTGAGTGGCTTATTCTTTCTTCTGGCTTGATAGAAGATAGCGGTCTTTTGGGTAAGCTGGAGCATTCTGAAGACTATATAGAAAGTAAAGAATATTTTAGCTGGGAGAGATATTTTACAGCCCAGCTGATCCAGCTTACACAAGACAGCTTTTTAAAATATGCAAAAAAGCAGTTGAACCCTGCTTATCTGCAGGACAAAATCATGGATAAGATACTTTCTGTAATGAAGGAAATTGAGTTTTATCACAGCATCTGAAGAAATGCCTTAGCAGCAGGGGTCAGGTATTTATTTTTAAGATACGCATACTGGATGTTGCGAAGAATTGGCGTTTCCCGAAAATCCAGGGCAGTAATCAGGCCGGCGTTTACTTCCCGCTCTACTGCCAGTTCGGACATAATGGAGATTCCCACGTTATTCACAACCGCCTCTTTGATAGCATCCTGGGTACTGATAAAAAGTTTATTTGGAAAATCCACCTGATACTGGCGGAAAATGTGTTCCAGGAATTTATATTGAGAAGACTGTTTCTTTTTGGTAATGTAGAGGTCATTCTGCACATCCGAAAAGGAGCAGTCTTTTTTGCCGAACAGAGGATGACTGGTACCAACAATCAGCTTCAGACTGTCCTGCCAGTATTGTTCAATCTCATAATTTTCCGGATCGGCAATAATATAGTCGGAAACAGACACAAATTCCAACTGGTTTTTATGAAGCATTTCCAGAATGGTCTGGGACGTATTGATGTTCATGTTAATCGTAACATTGGGATATTTCTGATGGAAACGGGCAATGACGGCCGGAAGCATATAAACCCCGATAAAGTTGGTGGCTCCAAAATTTAAAACGCCATGTTCCATGTTTTCGATCTGGCGGATGTATTCTTTTGCGCTGTTGCAGGTAGCCACCATGTTTTCCGCAAATGGACGGAATGCTTCTCCGTGAATGGTCAGGAACGTGTGATTTCCCATCCGGTTAAAAAGAGGAACGCCCAATTCATCTTCCAGAGCTTTGATACGTTTGCTTAAAGCCGGCTGGGAGATATAAAGTTTGTCGGCAGCTTTGGCAAAATGCTGGGTTTTGGCTAAGGCTAAAAAAGATTCCAACTTCGAAATGTCCATAAAGATTCCACCTTTATCTGTAAATTTCAGAACGGCCTTCGTTTGAACCAATAATAACAAAAAGTTATTAGTTTGTAAACTTTATTCGATTGAGTTAAAAGTGGAAGAAGGATATAATGAAGCTATAAAGAGTGTGCCAATAAGGGAGCGCGCGGCCTGGATTGGACGTTGGAGGAGGGGAAAGTATGTCAACAGAACAAAAGAAAAAATGGATTCCGATTGCCAGTACCATCGCAGCAATAGCTGTATTCTTTCTTATCTTATTTTTAAAACTGCCGGAGACCGTTACTCCGGAAGCGCAGAAGAGTATGGCGCTGTTTGCCTTTGCGCTGATTATGTGGATTGCCAGACCAATTCCGATTTACCTGACTTCTATTATTTTGATTTTACTGCTTCCCCTGATTGGAGCAGTAGAAGATCAGGAAATTGTATTTGGGGCGCTTGGGTTTGATATTATCTGGCTGATGGTTTCTGCCTTTGTGCTGACGTCTGCCATGAGTGCAACAAATCTGGGCAAGCGGATTGCTCTATATCTGACGACCAAATTTGCCAAAACACCGACGCAGGTTCTGGTAGTATTTGTAATTGTCAACTATATTCTGGCGTTTTTCGTGCCGTCCACGACTGCCAGAGCGTCTTTGATTGTGCCGATTGCCCTTATTATCCTGGAAATTTATAAAGCGGTACCAGGAAAAAGTAATTTCGGCAGGCTTCTGATGCTGCAGGGAGTTCAAAACAATGCGTTTGCAACATCCGTAGTTATGACGGCAACATCCGCCCAGGTACTTGCCATTGGATTTATCAATGAGCAGGCAGGAGGAGACGTAGGCTATATGGAGTGGCTGTTAGGGTCTCTGCCCCAGGCAATCATTACAACAGTTATTGCGTTTATCGTAGGAATGTGTCTCTATAAATATAAAGATGAGATGACTGGAGCAATGGGAGGAGCCGCCGAAACCTTAAAGAAACAGCTGGAAGAGCTGGGGCCAATCTCTGTCCGCGAGAAAAAGGCATTGTTTATATTCTTATTAACACTATTCCTCTGGGCAACTGGCGATTATCAGGAAGCCTGGTTTGGATTTGAGATCAGTACCGAGCAGACTGCAGTGCTGGGAATGCTTTTGTGCCTGCTTCCTGGAATTGGCGTTATCAGTTGGAAAGAGGCAAACATTAAATGGGATTTGATGATCTTTTCAGCAGGCGCATATGCCGTAGGGAACGCCGTAGATGATTCAGGAGCTGCCAGCTGGCTGATTGGCAACCTGGTTGAGGCAATTGGACTGGATAGAATGAATCCGTCTTTAGTAGCCGTAATTTTAATTTTTATTACCGTATTCAGTCACATGATTTTTACCAGCAAAACCGTCAGAACTACCATTTTGATTCCAGCAGTTATTACTCTGGCACAGGGACTTGGAATCGATCCAGTTCCTTTGGCGCTGGTTTGCGCATTTGGTATTTCTACCACGATTACGCTGCCGCCGCATTCAAAAGTTAATACGCTGTATTTTGGTACCGGTTACTTTGACGTAAAGGATGAACTGATATTTGGATTGATTTCCTGCTTTATCGCGGCCTGCGCGATGTCGCTGATCTATTTTACCTGGATTCATGTAATCATTTAAAAAGATGTGCAAAGGAGAAGAAAACCTATGAAAAAGAAAGTTCTGTTGGCAATAGCAGACGGAGTGGGAGATCGCCCCTGCGAAGAGCTTGGATGGAAGACGCCTTTGCAGTATGCAGATACCGGATGTCTGGATGAGCTGGCAAAAGGCGGAGCTTGCGGGATCATGGACCTTTACCATGCAGGAATTCCGGTAGGAACCGATTTAGGACATTTGATTTTATTTGGTTATGGAATCAAAGACTATCCAGGACGGGGTCCGATAGAAGCATTTGGAGACGGCGTAGAACTCATCGGCGGAGATGTGGCATTTCGGTGCAACTTTGCTACAGCAGATGAGGAAGGAATCATTACAGACCGAAGAGCCGGAAGAATTCGGACTGGAACCAACCAGCTGGCTCAGGCGTTAAACGGCATGAAAATCGGAGACATACAGGTGCTGTTTAAGGAGGCAACGGAACATCGGGCAGTACTGATTCTGCGGGGGAAAGGACTATCTTCATCCGTCTCGGACACCGATCCCAAGAAGGAAGGAAAACCAATCAAAACCGCCCAGGCTCTGAATGAAAGTCCGGAGGCCGGATACACAGCAGATATTTTAAATCAGGTACTGGAACGGGCCCATAAGATTTTAAGCGCCCATCCGCTTAATAAAGAAAGAAAGGAAAACGGCCTTCTTCCGGCTAACTGCATTTTGACCAGAGGCGCGGGAATGATGACGCAGATTGAAAAAATCACAGAAAAGCTGGGTTTTACTGCCTGCTGCGTTGCGTCAGAACGGACGGTCTTAGGCGTTGCCAGGCTGGCCGGATTTGATGTGGTAACCGATGAAGCTTTTACCGGAAATATCGATACGGATATTGGGAAAAAGGCGGATTTGGCAGTGGAAGCCTTGAAAACCCATGATTTTGTGGCTTTGCATTACAAAGCGACAGATTTGATGGGGCATGACAACAATCCGTTTGGAAAGGTAAAGGCGATTGAGCAGTTTAATCAAATGGTAGGGAAGGCGTTAGAGGGAATCCGCCAGGAAATCGAAGAACCGGTTGTTGTAGCGTTGGCCGCCGATCACTCAACTCCCTGTGAACGGAAAGAGCACAGCGGAGAACCGGTTCCGGTTGTGATAAGCGGGAAGTGCATCAGACAGGATAAAGTTTCTTCGTATGACGAAATTGCCTGTGCAGAAGGAGGATTGGGAAGGATAACAGGAAATGACTTTCACTGTATGCTGTTGGATTATCTGGAAGCAACGGTAAAACAGGGAAATTAGGAAGTAAAGGAGAAAAGCACCTTGCTGGAATCAGTTTTCTGGCAGGGTGTTTTTTTGCCAGTATTCCATATTAGAAGGAAATGTGGTAGAATGAGAGAAGTTTTCATATGCGCGCTGTGATAAAAACTCTGTAATTGTTATAACATTTGCATAAATTATCTGCAATATTAATGGGAAAAACAGGAATGATGTTATAATATAGAAAAATGTGACATTTTGTGAAACTTATTACAAAATACAGAAAAACAAAAAATGAGGCCGAAGTTTAGTACGGCCTCATAAAACAGACAGTTTGAAAATCGTTTGTATAAAGTGGGCATTCGCTCTCTTTTAAATTTCTTGGATGTGAGCAATCTGATCTATCGCATACAGCGGCAGATTGATAAGCCATTCTTCTTTTTTGTAGTCGGATATAGATGTGCGGATAGAAATTTCAGGAGAAAATTTCTCCTGGTAAGCCTTCAGGCTCTTGGCTTTGAGATTTACTTCAGCTTTTACCTCTACAGGAACGATCCGTTCACCTGTATCAACAACAAAGTCAACTTCACAGGATCCTCTGTCATTTGTGTAGTAATAAACATCCAGATCCTCGATAGTTTTTAGCTGCTGGCAAACATATTGTTCGGTAAGAGCGCCTTTGAACTCAACAAAAAGGTCATTGCCATCAAGCAAAGTACGCTGGCGGAGTCCAGCCATGCAGCCAAGGAGTCCGACGTCTACCACAAACAGCTTAAATGCTTTCAAGTCTTCATAGGCCCGTAAAGGGATACCTGCTGTATTGATACGGCTAACCTTATGAACAAGGCCGCAATCGCTGAGCCACATAATTGCAGTTTCATAATCCTTCGCACGGGCACCTTCACGCACAAGACCGTAGATAAACTTTTTGTTTTCTTTAGCTAACTGGGAAGGAATGCTATTCCATAACATACGCAGCCTCGGAACAATTTCGTTAGGAGCGTGCTTGGAAAAATCCTGTTCGTAGGCCGCAAGGATCCGTTTTTGAATTTCACGAACTTCATTAAAGTCTTTATCCTCTGCAAAAGTCTGTACCGCTTCGGGCATTCCGCCAACAAAGTAATAGTGTTTCAAAGCATCAATATAGGTTTGCTTAAAGCTCGTAATCATTTGGAAGTCTTGCTTATCAAGCAGTTCGGCAAATTGTTCTTTACCAGTTGCCATCAAAAATTCTTTGAAGGAAAGAGGATACAGCTTTAAGAAATCTACTTTGCCAACAGGAAAAGACGTGCCCTGGTGCAAGGCAATACCGAGCAGAGAACCGGCGCATACAATGTGGTACTGAGGAGCATTTTCATAGAAATACTTGAGTGACGCCAATGCCCTTGGAACTTCCTGCAATTCATCAAAAATCAGCAGGGAATTTTTGGGGTCAATTTTGTGCCCCACATATAGCTCCAGGCCCGTAATTAAACGATCCGTATCCAGATCGGACGCAAATAACTCTGCCATTCTGGAATTGGAGTCAAAATTGATATATACGGTATCTGCATACGACTGTCTGCCAAACTCTTTCATCAGCCAGGTTTTCCCAACCTGACGGGCACCTTCGATAATCAAAGGTTTGCGGCGCTTATTTTGTTTCCATTTTAACAGCTTTTCAATCGCAATCCGGTACATACACAACCTCCATTCTCATATTATAGGTATAGTATGACACACAAGCACAAAAAATACAACGAATTTTGCAGAGGCAATTACACTTTTTACAACGAATAAAGTTTATGACTTCAGATATTCCTTTGCGTCTTTAAAGAAACTGTAAATCATCATTACAATGATAATCCCCACAGGGAAAGCGGCGATGATGGACACCGTCTGCAGGTTCGCCATGGAGTTGTCAGAAAATACCAGGGCGATGGGGAAGAGAATCAGCAGTACAGCCCAAAACAGTTTTACTTTTTTCGCAGGCTCTTCGCCCTCCGGCAGTTCCTTATAAGAATAAGAAGCAGCTACCAGCGCAAGGGCATCATAAGAGGTTGAGTAAAACGTAATCATCGTAATCGCAAGCAGAATCAGCCCGATAGCAGGAAGAGGCAGAGTATCCATAACAGCCAGGATAGCGGTGCAAAGATTCTGGCTCTGTTCGTAAATGCCGAGAATATCAAGCTGTCCCTGCATCTGCAGACCTAAACCATAGTTTCCCAGGACAATAAAAGAGACAAATGTTCCGGCAAGTCCGTAGAAATATCCGCCTAAAATCGTCTGCTTGATGGTACGTCCTTTGCTGATGCTTCCAATGAAAAACGGGGCAGCCACACACCATACCATCCAGTAAGCCCAGTAGAAAATCGTCAGGTTCTGAGGGAAGGACGAGGTACGCAAAGCGTCTGTCCAGGTGGACATGGAGATGAAATTCTGAACCAGATTTCCCAGAGAGGTAATGCCGGTTTCGATAATATACTGGGCCTTTCCTCCGCCGATAAATACATAGAGAAGGAAAGCGAAGAAAAAGTATACGCATCCGGCAGCCAGTCTGGCGATTCCTTTCATACCGAAATACACGGTTATAATGTAAATAATGCCAACAATTGCCAGGATGACGATGGTCAGGATTTTAGATTCTTCAATCCCTAAAAACTGGCTGAATATAATGGAAAGCAGGGGAGAAGAAACGGAAAAGGTCGTGGCAGTTCCGGCAACCAAAGCGAAAACGGCAATTAAATCAATGATTTTTCCTGCAATTCCATCGGTCTTTTTCCCTAACAGAGGGCGGCAGGCTTCCGAATACTTCTGCTTGGTGCGTTTGCGGACATGAAGCATAAAGCCGAAGGCAACAGCCAGTACCAGATAAAATGCCCAGGGAATTGGCCCCCAGTGAAACAGCGGGTAGGTAGAAGCCCAGTCCTGGATGCTTCCCATATCAGAAATATGGGGTTCATTTGCATACAGGATCCATTCACACAGGGAATAAAATAAAATATCTGCCGCCAGTCCGGAAGTAAACATCATAGAGCCCCACTGGAAATTGGAGTAGGCAGGTTTTTCGCAATCTCCCAGACGGATGGTTCCATACCTGGAAAAAGCGATATATAAGCTAAGAAAGAACACGCCAAGTCCAATTACCAGATAGTAGCTGCCCAGCTGGTCGCCAAAGAAAAAGCGGATAGATTCTAAAGTAGCGGAAGACTGCTCTGGCCAGACCATAAAAAGAATACATAAAAGGACAATGGCAGCGCAGGGAATTGCGGTGGTAACCCAGTCAATGCGAGATTTCATAAAATCCTCCTAACCTGTGTTCAAAAAAATATAAAAATCAAATATATTGAACATAATAACACCGGCACTGGGAAAAAGCAAGAGAAAAAACGAAAGATTTTATGACTTTTTCAAAAAACCTCTGTTAAAATCCAGAAAGATTCGCTATAATACAAGCGACATAAAACAGAAAAGGTAATAAGGAGGAAATTCCACATGAAGAAGGCAAAGAAAATGCTGGCGGTTATGGGCTGCGCCGCAATGCTTTTGAGCGGCTGTACCCAGAGCAATATTGTAACGCCCAGCGGGGAAGCTGCCGCACCGGATTTTTCTATAAAAGAAGATGTGCAGATTGTCTGGGAACAGGTTTATGAGGACTTAGGCGAAATTTTTATGGAGTCAGAGGATTACCCGAATTTAGAGCAGATTGGCTTTAATGTAAATGAGGAAGAAAAGATGGTCAATCTGGAAGTTCTGGTTTCTGAAGAAACTACGAAAGAAGAAGCCGTTTCCTATGCAACTGCGCTGGTAAAGGCAATTAACGACGAAGTACAGATTCAGAGCGCTTACTACGAGGCGTCTTCCGAAGAATCTTACGGCGGATTTTTTAAAGAATATGGTTTCCATGCAGTGGTAGCGCCGATCCAGAGTCCGGAAGATGAGAGCACCTATCTGGTTAACGATACGGTAGCAGCCGGAGAAGAACGCGCAATCCAGGCAGCAGAATAACCTGCTGAAAGGAGAATCAACTATGGCAATCCCAAAAGATCCCATTATGCTGTTAAGCTACATCAACACCCAGTTACGGGACAATTATCCGACTCTGGAAGAATTGTGCCGCAGTCTGGATGTGGATGAAGAAGAACTGAAGTCAAAACTTTTGACGGCAGGGTACGTTTACAATTCAGGGAAAAACCAGTTTAAGTAGGAAACAGGGGGGGATTACCCCTGCTTCCACAAAATATCTCGGTTAATGGTCTGATAAAACAATTCCCGAATCTTTTCCGGTTCTCTGGTCTGTCCCAGGATCCACATCAGCTTGGTAACAGCCGCTTCTAACGTCATATCATAGGCTTCCAGCAGGCCAAAATCCCGTTTCATTTTTTTACCCACCTCGTAGATGGACATATTGCTGCCTTCGTTGGTTACCTGGGTGGTCATAATGACCGTTTTTCCCATGGAAGTCCACTTGTCAATGGCCTGGCGGAAGTCTCCGGATTCATAGGAGGGAAGACCGCCTACGCCGAAGGACTCAATGATTACGCCGTCGTAGTGTTCAGCCATATAATTCAGAAGTCCTGCATCCATAGAAGGAATCAGTTTCAAAAGCCCTACGTTGGAATTCATGGTCAGGGAAAAGCGGACGTGCCGTTCCTTCTGGTCTTTGTCATCCAGATAAAAAATCACATGATCTTCCTGGATGGCGGCGATATAAGGGAAGTTAATACTGGAAAAAGCATTGTAGCTTTTTGTGCGCTCCTTTTTGCCCCTGGTTCCGGCAATCACTTTTCCGTCAAACACCAGATTGACCCCATGAGCCTTCTTGCAGGAAGCAAACAGCAGACTGTCCGAAAGATTGGTTCTGGCGTCTGTATTTTCCATATCAATAGGTTTTTGCGCGCCGGTAATGACAATGGGTTTGGGAGAGTCCTGAATTAAATAGGACAGCGCCGCCGCCGTATAGGCCATGGTGTCCGTACCGTGACAGATCACAAAGCCGTCATACTGGTCATAGTGTTCTTTAACAGACTGGGCAATCATCAGCCAGTGGGCCGGCTGCATATTGGTGCTGTCAATATTTAAAACCTGCAGGGTATCTGCATGACAAAATGTTTTGGTATCTGGAACAAAGGAAAGCAGTTCCTCGGAAGACATAACCGGCTTTAAGCCGTCATCGTCGCGCTTGCAGGCAATGGTGCCTCCGGTTCCGATTACAAGAATCCGTTTCATAAACAAAAATCCTTTCTGGGCGCTGGCCCATTTTCCTGGTTGATTTGAATCCAGCTATCATTTTAAGATGTCAGGAACAATCTGTCAATTTCTCATCTCTGTACACAGGTAATAAAGTGTGCTAGAATGGAGAAGAATATGAAGTTTATTGTTAGAGGAAAGGAATTCACTATGGAGACAATAGCAGAAGGACTGGGCACGGCCTGGCAGTGGCTGATGGACAATATCTTATTTATTAATCTGATTTTGTCGATTATTATTGTATTTTTCCAGCGGCGTGACCCCAAAACGGTCTGGGCATGGCTTCTTGCTCTTTATTTTATACCAGGTTTCGGAATTCTGTTTTACCTGTTATTTGGTCAGGATTTCCGAAAGAGCAAAATGTTCCGGATTAAAAAGCTGGAAGATCAGATGGGATCTTCCATCCGCAGTCAGGAAGAAATCCTGCGCAATTTTAACCATGAGAACATGGACGATCCCCTGGTACGGGATTACGGCGACTTGATTATGTACAATCTGAAAACGTCCGGCAGCGTTCTTACGGTACACAATGATGTGAAGGTATTTTCTGACGGAGAGGCCAAGTTTGAAGACCTGCGGAAAAGTCTGCGGCAGGCCCAGAAATTTATTCACATCCAGTACTATATTATTAAAAACGACGAATTGTTTGATTCCATTGTGCCGATTTTAATTGATCGGGTACGCAACGGAGTAGAAGTCCGGATTCTCTATGACGGCATGGGCGGCCGGTTTATGCCGAAGAAACGGTGGGAAGAGCTGAAACAGGCAGGCGTAAAGGTGGGAGTATTCTTTCCCGCTCTGCTGGGAAGGCTGAATCTGCGTGTCAACTACCGCAACCACCGAAAGATTGTAGTCATCGACGGAACAGTCGGATATGTCGGCGGATTTAACATCGGAAGGGAATACATTTCCAGGGATCCCAAGTTTGGTTACTGGCGCGATACCCATTTAAAAATTACGGGAGACGCAGTCATCAGTCTGCAGATCCGGTTTGCCCTGGACTGGAATTATGCGGCTCACGAAAATCTGTTCCAGACGCCGTCCTATTTTGATTCCCCGTACCGCAACGGCCTGGTAAAAGCCATGCAGGAAGAAGGAAAGCGGCTGGTGGCAATCCAGATTATAGCCAGCGGGCCGGATACGGCGGACCGGCAGATTCGCAACAATTATCTGGAACTGTTCCACAAGGCAAGAAAGAGCATTTATATCCACACGCCGTATTTTGTACCGGATGACGCGGTTTTATCGGCGCTGCGCATAGCGGCCAGATCCGGTGTGGACGTCCGTCTGATGATTCCCTGCAAGCCGGATCACCCGTTTGTATACTGGGCGACCTATTCCTATGCCGGCGACCTTATCGAAGCAGGGGCAAAATGCTACGTATATGACAACGGATTCCTTCATGCAAAAGGCGTAATGGTGGACGGACGGGTCAGCAGCTACGGTACCGCCAATATGGACATCCGCAGTTTTGAGCTGAATTTTGAAGTCAATGCGACAATTTATGATGAAACGATTACCCAGCAGCTGGAACAAGAGTTTATGAATGACTTAAAGCATTGTCGGGAAATCACAAAAGAAGTATACGAATCCCGTTCTCTGCTGATTCGTATCAAAGAGCAGGGAAGCCGTCTGCTTTCCCCGCTGTTATAAAAGAAAATAGTCAGTATGGATTCTCCCTTTTCTGCACATATTATGTGATAGGAAAGGGAGAATTATTTTGAGCAGATTTTTAAAAAATTTCTTTAAATGCGGAATTGCCGGATGGTGTCTGGAAGTGATTTTTACCTCGGCAGAATCCATTCTGGCAAGAGACTGGAGGCTGATGGGGCATACGTCCCTGCTGATGTTTCCTATTTACGGCATGGGAGCTTTGCTGGGGCCTATTGGCAGCAGGGTGGATCAATGGATTGGCGATGGAAGCAGCGGGATAGGGACATCATTAAATCAGACGGACAGAGCGGTCCGCCATGGGATGCTGTACATGGTTTTGATTTTTCTTGCAGAATATTTGTGCGGAATGTTTTTAAAAGACAGGGGAATCTGCCCCTGGGACTATACCGGACGCCACTCCAGCGTCAACGGACTGATCCGCCTGGATTTTGCGCCGCTGTGGTTTCTGACAGGCCTTTTGTTTGAGCGGATTACCGGATTTCAAAAATGGTAAAATTTGTGTCATATACTTGTATTTGTTTTTGGGATTTTATATAATGATAGAAACTGTTCAGGACGGCGGAAAAATGCGCCGTCCTAAATCGTTTCACTATAACGAATCTTCGGAGGAACGTTGGTATGATACGTTTTTTACTAGTAGCAATTATCTTGTTTTCTTTCCTGATCCTAAGCATTCCCATTTTGATTTATGAGCATTTTCTGGCTAAAAAAGATCTGGATAAACGGAACCGGCAAAGCCTGAAAATTGTCCAGTTTATGTTCCGGCTGATTTTAAAAGTAAGCGGGGTTTCGTATACCGTAGAAGGGCGGGAGAATATTCCAAAAGACACGGCGGTTCTTTATGTGGGAAATCACAGAAGTTATTTTGATATTCTGATTGGATATGTAACCGTTCCGGATCTGACCGGATTTGTGGCAAAAAAGGAAATGGAGCGGTATTATCTGCTTCGTGACTGGATGCGCAACGTAAACTGCCTGTTTTTAGACAGAGACAACATTAAAGAAGGGTTAAAGACCATTTTGAAAGGAATCGAGCAGGTAAAAAAGGGAATTTCGGTCTGGATTTTCCCAGAAGGGACCCGCAGCCGCAATGCAGACCGGAAGGAGCTGCTTCCCTTTAAAGAGGGAAGTCTGAAAATTGCAGAAAAAAGCGGCTGTCCGGTTATTCCGGTAGCAATGACCGGAACTGCGGATATATTTGAAAAGCATATACCGTTTATCCGCAAATCCAAGGTTACGGTCCGTTATGGAAAACCAATTTATTTAAAAGAACTTCCGCCAGAACAGAAGAAGTTTGCGGGAGCTTACACCAGAGACGTCATCATTAAAATGCTGGAAGAGATGGAGCAGAACTAATATGCAGAACTTAGACTTACAGGAAATCAGAAAAAAACTGGATGCAATCGACAAAGACCTGGTTGCATTATTTGAAGAGCGAATGAAGCTGTGCGCAGATGTGGCATCTTTTAAAATCGAAACCGGAAAACCAGTCTACGATGGGGAACGAGAAAAGCAGAAACTGGAAGCGGTGCGGCAGCTGGCTCACGGAACGTTTAACGAACAGGCTGTTACGGAGCTGTTTTCCCAGATTATGACCATCAGCCGCAGGTATCAGTACCAGCTTCTGGCAGAACATGGAAAGACGGATCCATCTGGATTTGCTCCGGTAGAAAAACTGGCAAAAGAGCAGGTACAGGTGGTGTATCAGGGAGTAGAGGGCGCTTACAGCCATGAGGCCGCAAAGCAGTATTTTGGTCCGGACGTCCAGGCCCATCACGTGCCTTCCTGGGAAGAGGCCATGGAAGAAGTCAGCAGGGGACAGGCAGCGTATGCAGTGCTTCCGATTGAAAACTCTTCTGCAGGAGCGGTCAGCAGCATTTATGACTTATTAGTAAAATATAATAATTACATAGTAGGGGAAGTATTTCTTGAGATTAACCATGCCCTGCTGGGACTGCCGGACGCCGGACTGGAGGAAATCCGTACGGTATATTCCCATCCCCAGGCCCTGATGCAGTGTTCGGAATATTTAAATTCCAACAAACACTGGCGGCAGGTCAGCGTTGCCAATACGGCTATGGCGGCAAAAAAGGTATTGGAAGACGGGGACAAAAGCCAGGCAGCTGTAGCCAGCGAAACAGCCGGACAGATTTATGGCCTTACCGCTTTGCGGACAAGCATTAACCACAATAAATCCAATACTACCCGCTTTATCGTAGTGGCCAGCCGGCCGATTTACCAGTCAGATGCAAAAAAGGTCAGCATTTGTTTTGAACTGCCTCATAAGAGCGGTACTCTTTATAATATGCTGGGCAATTTCATTTTCAATCACGTCAATATGGTAATGATTGAATCCAGGCCTATTGTGGGAAGAAACTGGGAATACCGGTTTTTTGTAGATATTGAGGGAAATTTAAGCGAAGCGCCGGTTCAGAATGCATTGATGGGGATTTCCCAGGAAGCGGCAGGAATGCGGATTTTAGGAAACTACTAAACAGAGGGCAAACGTATGAATACATTGGAATTTGTGCTGTACAGAAATATGGAGCATCAGGAGTTATTTGATTCGATGGCAAAACTTCTGGATCAGGAAGAAGGGGCGGAACTGGACGTATATGCCTGTGCCAACCAGTTGTTAGAGCTGGCGGCTGCATATGGATTTGAAGGAAATCTGTGGCATTGCTTTCTGGCTTATTGTCTGGCGACCCATGAAAACGCCTACAGTACGGCCTGTGAGATTGTGGGGCCGGTTCATGGCACGATTAACCAGCTGGCGGCCCATGACTTTTCCCTGATGAAAGAGCTGTTTGAAAAAGATATTACGTCTCTTTCCGGAGGGATCTGGCAGTATCTGTCTGAATTTCACGGGGCAGAGCGGACTGGAAAAGTGTTTAACCGCCGGATTCGGGATCGGATTATTACGCTGGCCAGGGACCTGGAAGCAGCCGGTACGACAGAAAAATTTCAGGCGCTGGCAACCGGCTTTTATAAGGAATTCGGAGTAGGCCGTTTTGGCCTCCATAAGGCCTTCCGTATTGAAGAGCGCAAGGAAAAGAGCGGCAGGGAGCGTACCTGGATTGAACCCATTACCAGCATTGACCACGTATACCTGGATGATTTAGTCGGATACGAGATCCAGAAGAAAAAGCTGATTGAAAATACAGAAGCGTTTATCGAGGGGAAAGAAGCCAACAACGTGCTGCTTTACGGAGACGCGGGAACGGGAAAATCTTCCAGCGTGAAGGCGATTCTGAATCAATATTATGAAAAAGGTCTCCGGATCATTGAAGTGTACAAGCATCAGTTCTGCTGTCTTTCCGATGTTCTGGAAGAAATTAAGGATCGGAATTACAAATTCATCATCTACATGGATGATTTGTCGTTTGAAGATTTTGAGATTGAATATAAGTATTTAAAGGCGATTATTGAAGGCGGATTGGGGAAAAAGCCGTCCAATGTGCTGATTTATGCCACATCCAACCGCCGCCATCTGATTCGGGAAAAATTCAGCGACAAAAAGGAGATTTTAGACGATCTTCATGGCAACGATACGGTTCAGGAAAAGCTGTCCCTGGTTGCTCGGTTTGGAGTTACGATTTACTTTGGCGCTCCTGATAAGATGGAATTCCAGAAGATTGTAAAAACCCTTGCCAAGCGTTGTGACCTGGCGATTTCAGAAGAAGAACTGTATGCAGAAGCAAATAAATGGGAATTGTCCCACGGAGGGTTTTCCGGACGTACGGCAGCTCAGTTCATTACCCATCTGTTAGGGAAAAAGACGGAAGAATAAGGAGGGGTTCTATGGCGGCGATACAGACCTTTGCAGCAATTGATATCGGATCTTTTGAGATGGAATTAAGCATTTATGAAATTTCCCCTAAATATGGAGTGCGGTCAATTGACAGAGTCCGCCACATGATTGCTTTGGGGCGGGACGTTTATAAATACGGAAAAATCAGTTATGAATCCATAGATGAGATGTGTCGGGTTCTGGAAGACTTTTCCAGAATTATGAAAGGGTACCGAGTACAGGCTTACAGGGCTTATGCGACCAGCGCCCTGAGAGAAGCGGAAAACAACCAGATTATTCTGGATCATATCAAAGTACGGACGGATCTGGATGTTAAAATCATCAGCAATTCCGAGCAGCGGTTTATCAGCTATAAGGCAATTGCTGTAAAGGACGCGGAGTTTAATCGAATTATCCAGAAGGGAACGGCGATTGTAGACATCGGGTTTGGCAGCGTCCAGCTTACGCTGTTTGACAAGGACACGCTGGTTACCACCCAGAACCTTCCGCTTGGCGGTCTCAGGGTACGGGAACTGCTGTCCGGAGTTCCGGCCAATCTGGAACTGACGATGAAATTAATCGGAGAGATTGTGGACAACGAACTATTCACGTTCCGGAAAATCCATTTAAAAGACAGGGAAATTAAAAATATTATCGGAATCGGCCGGAATACCCGTTTCTTGTTTGGAATAAAAGAGAAGGGGGCGCTGCCGGATCGTCTCACGACAGAGGAGGCAGAAAAATACTACCAGGAACTGGTCAATCTGGGGATGGACGCCGTGGCAGACCGTCTGGGAGTAAACGGCGAGTTTGTAAAATTTCTGTTTCCCAGCGCGGCGATTTATAAAAGCCTTTTTGAAATGACCGGAGCGGAGATGATCTGGCTTCCAGGGAGCAGTATGTGCGACGGAATTGCAGCCGATTATGCGGAAAAGAACCGTCTGGTTAAATTTAATCATGATTTTGAGCGGGATATTGTCATTGAAGCCCGCAACCTGGCAAAGAGATATAAATGCCACAGCAGCCACAATCAGGCGCTGGAAGATTATGCGCTGAGAATTTTCGACGTGACCAGGCGCTACCACGGAATGGGGAAAAAAGAACGGCTGCTTCTGCAGATCTCCGTCCTTCTTCATGCCTGCGGGAAGTTTATTAGTATGAAAAATTCCAACGAATGCGCATACAATATTATTATGTCCACAGAAATCATTGGCCTCAGCCATCTGGAAAGAGAAATCGTGGCCAACGTTGTCCGTTATAATATCCGAGATTTTGAATATGATAACGTCCATTTGGAGCTTGGAGCATTCCAGAGCGGACTGACAGATGTGGATGTAAAGAAGGTTACGGTTTTAATCGGAAAACTGACTGGTATTTTGAGACTGGCAAATTCCATGGACAGAAGCCATAAGCAGAAGCTGGCCGGCTGCCGTATGACCATGAAGGATCGGAAACTGGTCATCATAACCGATTATGAAGGAGATATTACGCTGGAACGGGTATCGTTTGAGCAGAAGGCAGATTTCTTTGAAGAAATCTATGGAATTCGCCCGATTTTGAGGCAGAAAAGGAAAGGATAAGCATGGAAGCACAGGAAAGAAAGGATTTTTTGAATCCCCAGAACTATGTAAATCGGGAACTAAGCTGGATCGAGTTTAACTATCGGGTACTGAGCGAAGCAAGGGATAAAAACCTGCCTTTATTTGAGCGCCTGAAGTTTTTAAGCATCACTTCTTCCAATCTGGATGAGTTTTTTATGGTGCGGGTTGCGTCGTTAAAGGATTTGGTTCATGCCAATTACAGCAAAACCGATATTGCAGGGCTGACGGCAAGGGAACAGCTGGAAAAAATCAGTAAAAAAGCCCATGAGCTGGTTAATGTCCAGTATTCCACCTACAACCGTTCTGTTCTTGCGGCGCTGCGTCAGAACGGCCTGAATATCCTGGACGGGTACGAAGACCTGACTCCGGAACAGGAAGAATACGCAGATAAATATTTCAAAGAAAACGTTTATCCGGTACTGACCCCCATGGCAGTGGACTCTTCCAGACCGTTCCCTCTGGTGCGAAACAAATCATTAAACATTGCGGCCCTCTTAAAAAAGAAAAAAGGCGGAAAAGAACTGGAATTTGCCATGGTTCAGGTGCCTTCTGTCCTTCCGAGAATCATTGAACTTCCAGTCACAGTAGGAAAAGACGGCAAGGAAATACACAATGTAATCCTACTGGAAGAAATTATTGAGAAAAATATGCCCTCCCTGTTTTTGAATTATGACATCATCACAGCCCATCCGTTCCGGATTATGAGAAATGCGGATCTGACCATCGACGAAGAAGAAGCAGTGGATCTGCTGGAAGAAATCCAAAAGCAGTTAAAGCGCCGTCAGTGGGGCGAAGTAATCCGTCTGGAAATTGAAGAAAAAATAGACAAGAGGCTTTTAAAGATTTTAAAGAAAGAGCTGGAAGTCAGCAGCGAGGATATTTTTGAAATCAATGGCCCCCTGGATCTGACGTTTTTAATGAAAATGTATGGAATGTCCGGATTTGACCATTTAAAGATCCCTCCTTACCAGCCTCAGCCAGTGCCGGAACTGATGAATGAAGACGATATTTTTACCAATATCCAGAAAGGGGACATCCTTCTGCATCATCCCTATGAGACATTTGATCCGGTGGTAAACTTTGTCCGGACTGCAGCGAAAGACCCAAGCGTCCTGGCGATTAAGCAGACATTATATCGGGTCAGCGGCCATTCTCCGATTATTGCGGCTCTGGCAGAAGCTGCAGAAAATGGCAAACAGGTATCGGTTCTTGTAGAACTGAAAGCTCGGTTTGATGAGGAAAATAACATTATCTGGGCCAAAAAGCTGGAAAAGGCCGGATGCCATGTTATTTACGGACTGGTTGGATTAAAGACCCACAGCAAGATTACCCTGGTTGTCCGCAGGGAAGAAGACGGAATCCGCAGGTACGTCCACCTTGGAACCGGAAACTACAACGATTCTACAGCAAAATTGTATACAGACTGCGGAATGTTTACCTGCAATCCACTGTATGGAGAAGACGCTACGGCGGTGTTTAATATGCTGTCCGGTTATTCGGAACCGCTTAGCTGGAACCGTCTGGCAGTAGCGCCTTTGTGGCTGCGGGATACCATGCTGCGCCGCATCCGGAGAGAAAAGGAAAATGCAGAAAACGGAAAAAAGGCTCATATTATTGCAAAAATGAATTCCCTGTGCGATAAAGAAATTATTGCGGCACTTTACGAGGCAAGCTGCGCAGGCGTAAAGATTGAGCTGATTATCCGCGGAATCTGCTGTTTAAAAGCCGGAGTTTCCGGCCTGAGTGAAAATATTTCCGTCCGTTCCATTGTAGGAAACTTTCTGGAGCACAGCCGGATTTTCTATTTTGAAAATAATGGTACGCCCAAATTATATATGGGAAGCGCGGACTGGATGCCGCGGAACTTGGATAAACGGGTGGAAATCGTCTTTCCAGTCGAATCAGAACGGGTAAGAGATCAGGTTATGCACATTCTGGAGGTTCAGCTGGCAGACAACGTAAAAGCCCATATCCTTCAGCCGGACGGCAGCTATGAAAAGCCGGACCGCAGGGGAAAACTGCAGGTCAACTCCCAGAACCAGTTCTGCGAGGAAGCCGTCCGGAATGCACAATTAGTAAGAAAAAAGACGGATCCGGCGGAGAGAAGAACGTTTATTCCGATTGAGAGTCAGGAAGAATAACGATATGACCAGTTTTTACAAAAAACGGCAGCTTTGCTTAATACTTAAGCGAAGCCGCCGTTTTTTAGGTGTAATTAATCGTCAACCGGCAATCCGCTGTGATAAGAGTAATTGCCTAATTCATCCAGTAAAAATTCATAGACTGCAGGGCTTGCAAATTTGCCGCTGCTGATTAGCTCTTCAATCAAGGTGTAAATGACGCCGCATTTGGTCAGAGCCTGGTTAAACAGATCTGGGAACGAGGCAGTGGACGCCATTTGCTGATTCCACGGATTGCACCAGACTTCATGGTCAGAGTTCAGGCTTTTTCTGGGAGATGCCACCTTGTCGGTAACAATCTTGGAAGAGGCGATAGGATGCTTTAAAAACAAGGATTCTACAAATTCAATGCCCGCCTGTTTTTTGCCGGATTTATCTGCCAGAGTACGGCAGCCGAAACGCATGGCTAAAATGGAGCGCTGAACCATACGGGGCGTCACGCGGAAATTATTTTTGTAAGTGAGCGGATAGTAAGTTTCGTTAATGCATTGAGCTAAAAAGCGGGAAATAAACTGGGTCTCAAATCCGTTCAGACAGATGGTGGCCGCCTGATTAAACTGGGATGGCAGTTTGTGCTTGTATTTGTAGAGGAGGAGGGCGTCAATGTCATTTTCCAAAAGCGCGTGGAGACCGTGGTGGTGGGAAGTAGGGTTGCTGACATCATAGCCAATCCGTCCGTAAACAAAAGGATGGCAGGTGTAATCGCCGATATAGTGGCCAAGATAACCGCAAAAATAAGCCAGAGCCCGTTCTCTCTGCTGCTTGGATTCAATTTTTGCAATGTTTTCCAGACAGCAGCGGAAAAATTGGTTCACATGGTGCTCATGCATATAGGAGCCTACATTCCGGTAATCTCTGTGGCGCAGAATGGGAAGATTATAGAAAAACATATCCGGCCCCTGAAGCCCTAATTGATAAAGCCAACGATATTTGGCAATCACAAATTTTAACTGGCCAGAAGGCATATTGTTATAAGCCTTCATGCCCAGAATGTAATGTGTAGTAAAACCAGGCATAATCAAGACTCCTTTCTTTGTATCTATTCTATCACAAAATGACTGGGATGTGATAGTGGTTTCTGGCATAAATTCTGCTGGAAAAGAATAGGAAATAGAAAAAGGAGGAGCGGCAATGACAGATTTGATTCATCTGCTGCACAGGGCAGTCTGGGGGCCGTGGCTTCTGGCAATTTTTCTTGGCGCCGGAGGCTATCTGACGATCCGTTCCAGAGGATTCCAGATACGGGGATTTGGCACTTGGATGGGAGAGACCGCAGGGAAACTGGCAGCTTCCAGAAAGCCAGGAAAATCAAAACGGGAAGAAGAGGCAGGACGTCCCAGCCGGACAGGGGTTTCCCAGTTTCAGACTGCCTGTACGGCTCTGGCAGCGACTGTGGGAACGGGAAATATTGTAGGGGTAGCGACGGCCCTGGCGGCAGGAGGGCCAGGAGCTGTGTTCTGGATGTGGGTTTCCGCTCTGATTGGCATGATGACTGCGTATGGGGAGACCTGGCTTGGAATCCGGTACAGGCATCGGAAAGCCGATGGAAAATGGATATGCGGACCGATGGTTACATTGGAAAAAGGGGCGAAACGGCCTGGCCTTGCCAGAATCTACGCGCTGCTTTGCGTGCTGGCGTCTCTCGGTATGGGAAGCATGGTACAGGCCAACTCCCTGGCAGAGACCGCAGAGTTTACCTGGCAGATGCCGAGAATCTGGTGTGCTTTGATTTTAACAATTGCCGTCGGGCTGGTCATTCAGGGAGGAATCGGGAGAATTGCATCTGCGGCAGAACAGCTGATACCCTGGTCGGCCGGAATCTATCTGACAACTTCTCTGACGGTACTGTTTATCTGCCGCAGACAGATTCCAGGAGTCATACTGGACATTATGACAAGAGCGTTTTCGCCTTCTGAAGCGGGAACCAGCGCTGTCGGGGCGGCAGCCGGACTAGGAATGAAGTATGCGGTCCAGTATGGAATTGCCAGGGGAGTATTTTCCAATGAAGCAGGACTGGGGAGTCTGGCGATCCTCCATGGGACAGCGGAAGATACCAGTCCGGAAGAGCAGGGAATGTGGGCTATGTTTGAGGTGTTTTTTGACACGGTGTTAGTCTGCACCGTAACGGCCCTGGTCATTCTCTGTGCGGCAGCCAGGAAAGGATTTCCTATAGAAGACGGAGCATCCCTGGCAGTCCGGAGTTTTTCGGCTTTTCTGGGAGAAGCTGGAGAATATACGGTAGCAGTGTCCATGATGCTGTTTGCTTTTGCTACGATTATCGCATGGCATTATATGGGAAAACAGGCGGCAGAGTATCTTTTGAGGGATAGGAAAACATGGATTTCCGAATGGGGATATATCGGCCTTTATCTTGCAGCCGTTTTTGGGGGATGTATTGCAAAAGTGGAACTGGTGTGGGAACTGTCGGATATCTGGAATGGCCTTATGGCGATTCCCAACATAGCGGCAATTCTTCTTCTGGCTGACCAGATCCGGTATCCGGCAAAGAAAAGAAAGTCGGAATTGCCCCTTGACAGTCTGGAGGAAGATCCGTATACTTACCATAGTAAAAGGGAGTAGCTTGCATCTGGAGCCTGATTGGGCAGATACTTGGAAAAACACGGATGTGATGCGCTGCCGTCATCACGATTCCTGACAGACGCTGTAAGAGGAATCCGGTACGCATAGTAAGAAGCGAGACTTTTACTGCATTTTTTGCGGTGCAGTAAAAGCTTCGCTTCTTTTTTATAGGCTGCATCCATAATTTTACTTAGGAAAAGAGAGGTAGGAAAAATGATTTTAGTATGGATCCTGTTGGTAGTCGGCTTTGTTCTTCTGATAAAGGGAGCGGATTACTTTGTAGAGGGCAGCTCTGCAGTAGCAAAAATTCTGAGAATCCCCAGTGTTGTGATTGGCCTTACGATTGTGGCTATGGGAACCAGCGCGCCAGAACTGGCAGTCAGTGTGACGGCTGCATTGACAGGGAACAATGAAATTGCAGTAGGAAACGTGATTGGTTCCAATATTTTTAACCTGATGGTGGTAACGGGTACGTGCGGCGTGATTTTGCCTATGGCCGTAGATAAAGGGATTTTAAACGGGGACTTCATTTTTTCCATTTTAATTTCCGGCGTTTTACTGGCAATGTTTGCATTTGATATGAAGATTGGCCATTTAGACGGCGTAATTCTGCTGGTGCTGTTTGCCTACTTCATTATAAAACTGGTAAGAAAAGCGTTAAAAGAGCGTACAGATGCCCAGGAGGAAGAGGAACGTCTTTCAAAGGTTAAGATTTTTCTGTATGTAGTCGGCGGAATCGTGGCGATTGTATTTGGCGGAGACATTGTAGTAGACTGTGCCAGCCAGATTGCCAGCTCCTTTGGACTGAGCCAGAACCTGATTGGACTTACCATTGTGGCAATGGGAACCTCCCTTCCAGAACTGGTGACTTCCATTGTAGCGTCCAGAAAGGGCGAAAACGGACTGGCATTAGGAAACGTGATTGGCTCCAATATTTTTAATATTTTGATGATTCTGGGAATTTCTTCTGCCATTCATCCAATTGCCGTAACCATTCATTCTGCTTACGATTTAATTGTGTTAATCGTATTCAGCACAGCGGTATGGCTGATGGCCAGAACAAAGAAAGAAGTCAACCGCGGCGAGGGCATTGCAATGCTGGCTCTCTATGCCGGTTATATGGTGTATATTATTCTGCGATAAAAAAATGCTGCCGGCAAAAACGCTGGCAGCATTTTGTATCTTATAAGAAAAAAGGGAGGAGAGCTGATAATTTCTTATCAGCTCGAGTATTATGAAAAAAATCTTGTAAACAATTTCTTTAGAAATCAACTTGTGTTGTTTTCTATGGTTATAGTATATTCAGAAATCGTGAAGAAATCATGTTCAGTATGTAAAAGGTTTTTGAAGAAATCTTGAACAGTTTATGAACAAAACGCTTCTTGCAATGCCATTCCATATCTGATAAAATCAATTTTGAGAAAGAGAGGGCAGCGCCGCTCTCAGATGGAAGGAGAAACGAAATGAAAAACCCGATTATTACAATTACAATGGAAAACGGCGATGTTATGAAAGCAGAGCTGTATCCGGAAGTTGCTCCTAATACGGTAAATAACTTTTTAAGCCTGGTAGGAAAGGGATTTTATGATGGCCTGATTTTCCACAGAGTGATTAAAGGATTTATGATTCAGGGCGGATGTCCGGACGGAACCGGTATGGGCGGCCCTGGATACACAATTAAGGGCGAGTTCAGCCAGAATGGATTCCAGAATGATTTACGCCACACCCCAGGAGTATTATCCATGGCAAGAGCGATGCATCCGGATTCTGCTGGCTCCCAGTTCTTTATCATGCACGAGACGTCTCCTCACTTAGACGGGGCTTATGCGGCATTTGGCCAGATTATCGAAGGAATGGACGTAGTCAATAAGATTGCAGAAGTACGAACTGACTACAGCGACAGACCGATGAAAGAGCAGAAGATTAAGAGTATGACTGCTGAAACCTTTGGGGAAACTTATCCGGAGCCGGAGCACAGCTAAACATGACAAAGACCTGTAATACAGAGATAAACGGACAACTTTATCAGGTCTGCATATCGGACGAACCAGAGGCTCTTCTGGCTGCGAAAGCAGCTGGAAGAGCCGTTCTTGGCGTTGGGGAAGCGTGTGCGTCTTTTTGTCCCTGGATCACGACAGTTCTGAGAAGCTGGGAAGATGCAGGGGAAAACGAACTGGATAAGATTGCAGAACGGCTGGTCCGGAGAGAACAGAAACTTCCCTGGAAGATTTGCGAGACAACACGGCTTTTGATTCGGGAAGCATCAGTCAGAGATTATGAAGCGCTGCTTCCCTTCCGGAAGGAACTGACAGAAGGGATTTCAGAAGAAAAAAACGTTCAGGCATTTGAAAGCCGAGAGACCCTGGAATCCTATATTTCCTGTCAGTATGGATTTTTTGAATACGGTTTGTGGATGCTAGAAGAAAAAAAGAGCGGCCGCCTTGTGGGGGCAGCCGGTGTGTGGAATCCAGATGATTCCCTTTGCAGGATGCTGAAAGCCGCAGGAGAAAATCCGGAAGAATATCTGGAAATGGGGTATCAGATTTTTTCTCCGTATCAGAGAAAAGGCCTGGCAGCAGAAGCGTGCCAGGCGATAATGGCATATACGGACTGGGAACTGGAGTGCAAGGTCTGCCTTCAGGTTTCTCCGGATAATCTGCCGTCTCTCCGATTAGCAGAAAGCCTGGGATTCTGGCGGCTTACTCCTCATATAAATAACGGAGAAATTCAAAGGCCGTATCTGTACGGGTGGAGTTGTTAATCAGGGAAAAATAGGCTTCTTCCATCTGGGTGCCGGTTTTTTCATGGAAATAAGAATCGTCCAGGCTGATGGCGGCAGGGAATGAGTTTCCATTTTCGTCCTTAGCCATGTAAACATCGTCTTTTACCATATCCCACAGATCGGCAGGAAGGACTTCTTCCAGGTTCAAGAATGCGCCGTTGGATGCATAATGTTCCACTGCTGGGGAATCGGAAATCAGGACGTCTAAGTCTTTGCTGGCAACAATGGCAGTTACCTTTGCTAAGGATGCATAATCAAGCTGGGAGGTACTTTCTTCGAAACTGATGTACAGGCTGGAATCGACCTCCACTTTATCTTTTTTTCCGTAGCCCATCCGTGTCTTAAATTCATTTGCCAGCCCTTCGTAATCAGCCTCAGAACCGGAACGATCATTCATAACAATGAAAAAGAGCTGGGTGGTAAAGCTTTTCTGGTAAAAGATGGTGCCAAGGGCGTATAAAAAGAATAAGATAACACAGCCAATCAGCATATGGATTTTATAATATTCCCATATGTACCAGAGCTTGTCCCGAAAGGACATTTTTTTCAGCTTTGCCTGTTCCTCCCTGGCCTCGTTTTTCAGCGTTTCTTTTAAAGACATAATTGGATCCTCTCTTTTGCACACAGTATTGGAAATCGCGTCAAATTACGCATTGATTGCAGTATAACACAAAAATACTAAAAAATTTATGAAAAAATTATGAAATTAACGGGAAAGTTGATTTTTTATGCAAGATTCGCTATAATGAACACCAGATATCCAAAATTACTAATATTGAGAAATGAGGAATGAAGTAGTATGCTGCAGGGGCTGTTTAATTATGACAATCCAGTTTGGCGTTTTATCGGAAAGCTGGGTGATTTGATTATTTTAAATGTATTATGGTTGATAACATCCATTCCGATTGTGACCATAGGGGCATCTACGACTGCGCTTTATTATGTAACGTTAAAGCTGGTTCGTGATGAAGACGGTTATACCATCCGATCCTTTTTTAAATCCTTTAAAGAAAACTTTAAGCAGTCTACGATTATCTGGCTGATTATGCTGGCAGTAGGCCTGCTGATTGGATTTGATTTGTATTTCTTCATTTATATGCAGACGGATCCATCTAAGCTGCGTTCCATTATGGTAGCAGTATTTGGTTCTTTAGGGCTGGTGTATCTTTGCATTTTAACGTATGTATTTCCCCTTCAGAGCCGTTTTTACAATCCGGTAAAGCGGACGCTGTTTAATGCGTTTTTTATGTCCATCCGCCATATTCTCCAGACCTTGGGAATTCTGGTAATGGATATTGCATTGGGCGTGCTGATGTTCGTGACCTTTTTTAGCGCGCCTCAGTTTTCCGTCCTGTTTTTTCTCTTCGGCTTTCCGCTGGTTGCATTTGTAAATTCCTTTGTATTCCATGCGATTTTCAAAAAATATATCCCGAAGAACGACAGGGAAGATGACAAAGAACTTCGTCCGCTGTTTGCAGATGAAGACAATGGAAAAGAACAATAATCGTTTGTCTGGACAGCCAGGGCGGTATCCATCAGGGTACCGTCCTTTTTCTACGCCTGGAACTGGTAAAACGGACAGTTTAGATAATATTTCGACCTAAAAGTACTGCACTTTGGACAAAGAGGGATTTTTGTCGAAAAAAGGCTTGAAAAATGAATTGAAAGCATTTACAATGTACTCAGATTAATACTGTATACAAAATAATGTATTCGAAAAACACAAACAGAGGGATGGTTATGACAACTCACTTTAAGCTTCGCGCATATGGAAAAATTAATTTGGGACTGGATGTTTTGAGAAAACGGGAAGACGGCTACCATGACGTCCGGATGATTATGCAGACCGTAGGGCTGTACGATCAGATCGATTTGTTTTTCCGCCAGGCATCGGGGATTCAGATAGAAACGAATCTGCCTTACCTTCCGGTAAACGAAAACAACCTGGTATATAAAGCGGCCCAGATGCTGATGGAAGAATTTCAGGTCACAAACGGCGTGTTTATCCGGCTGCGCAAAATGATTCCGGTTGCAGCCGGAATGGCCGGAGGCAGCAGCGATGCAGCGGCTGTTTTAGTAGGCATAAACAAAATGTTCCATCTGGGGCTTTCCATGGAAGAACTGATGGAACGAGGCGTAAAGATTGGCGCAGACGTGCCGTACTGCATTATGCGGGGAACCGCTTTGTCAGAAGGAATTGGAGAAAAACTGACAGCACTGCCGCCTATGCCCCAGTGCCAGGTTCTATTAGCAAAACCGGCTATCAGCGTATCGACCAAGTATGTATATGAAAATCTTTGCGCGAATAGTCTAAAGCCGCAGCAGCATCCGGACATTGACGGTATGATAGAAGCGATTGGAGAAGGAAACCTGCTGGAGGTATCGAAGCATCTGGGAAATGTCCTGGAACTGGTCACTGCCCGAAAATATCCGGTTATTGAAGAAATTAAAAATGTGATGCGCCGCCATGGAGCGCTGGGAGCATTGATGAGCGGAAGCGGCCCTACGGTATTCGGCCTGTTTGACAACCCGAAAGCGGCGTCCTCCGCTTATGAGGAACTTCGCTACGGCCAGAACCGAGAACTGGCAAAACAGGTTTATCTGACTACTATTTTCAACAATAAAAAGAATTAAGAGAAGCATGATAAATAGGAAGACAATCAAGGAGGAGAAAATCATGGGAAGCGATTTTCGGGTAACAATGAATGAATATCTGCCGCTGAGAGACGTAGTATTCAACACCTTGCGCCAGGCAATCTTAAAGGGAGAGCTGGAACCAGGAGAAAGGCTGATGGAGATTCAGCTGGCAGAACGGCTGGGCGTAAGCAGGACTCCGATTCGGGAAGCGATCCGCAAACTTGAGCTGGAAGGTCTGGTTTTGATGATTCCAAGAAAAGGAGCAGAAGTTGCCAGGATTTCAGAAAAGAGTCTGAAAGACGTTCTGGAAGTGCGCCGTTCCCTGGAAGAGCTGGCCATTGAACTGACCTGCCAGAGAATTTCGGAAGAAGGAATTGCAGAGATTGAAGAAGCGCAGAAAGAGTTTGCAGATGCGATTTACAAGGGCGAGGTAATGCCTATTGCAGAGGCAGATGAACAGTTTCACGAGCTGATTTATAAGGCTACGGGCAACAAGCGTCTGGTTCAGATTCTGAATAACCTCAGAGAGCAGATGTACCGTTACCGTTTGGAATATATTAAGGATGCGGGAAAACGCCAGGTTCTGATTGTAGAACACGAGCACATTTTACGCTGCATTAAAAAACGCAGCATTGCGGAAGCAAAGGCGGCGGTAAGGGAACATATTGATAATCAGGAAATCACAGTTTCGAAAAATATCAAGGAACAGATTTCATAAAAAAACGGTTAATAAATGTAAAAAAAACATAAAGCCATTGACGCGGTGGCAACCTGTCTTTATAATTGTGACAGGTTGTCACTTTTTGTATAAAAGACATCAGTATTAGTGCGCAGATGTTGCTCCTGTACACGGATGCTGGGGAAGGAGTATGGAAAAGATGCCTACAGAAAGATTTGCACGTCTGCCGGCAGAGAAGAAAGAAGTTATCCGGAAGGCGGCTGTTTCTGAATTTACCAGAGTTCCATTTGAAAAGGTATCCATTAACCAGATTATCCAGAATGCAGATATTTCCAGAGGAAGCTTTTATACCTATTTTGAAGATAAAAGGGATCTTCTTCAGTACGTTTTTTCCGATATTCTGATGCAGGCCCATGAATTTTGCAGGGAAAGCCTGATTCGGAATGAGGGCAACTACTGGAAGATGCTGGATGAACTGTTTTTGGACTGGTTCCAGTTTAAATGGAGTGAGAATTTAATGGAACTTGCCAGAATTGTACTGTTCCAGACAGAGACAGAGCAGCTGATTCAATGTGATGAGCTGGAAATGATGGGCGGATCGCCGGAAGGAGGAGAATGGCTCTATAAAAACGGCGACTGGTCAGAGCTTCGCCGCCAGGACAGGGAATTTATCCGTCTGGTAGCAGATTTAGGAGTGCAGACATTAATTATGTCTTTGGGACAAAGGATGAAATTTCCGGAAAAAACAGAAGAAATTTACCAGATGTTTACGGAAAAGCTAACCATTATCCGACAGGGAAGCTGTATTTCCAAAACGGATTAAATAGACAAGAATAAGGAGAGGAATATGAAGAAAAGAACAAAGATTATTACAGGAGTGGTAATAGCCGGAATCCTGGCTGCTGCAGCAGTTCCCAGATTTTTAAAGCCGGCAGAGGTTGCAGAACAGGTAACGATACCGGTAGTAAAGGCAGAAACGCCCCAGACGGGCACCATTACCCTGTCAAAAGAAGTAATCGGTACTGTGGAACCATCCGACATTATTTACGTAATGCCGAAAGTGGCGGGAGAGATTCTGGAGATTTACGTAAATCCAGGAGATGTGGTAGAAGCGGGACAGCCTTTGTGCCGGATTGACAATAAGCAGATTGACAGCAGCAAGATTTCTATGGATGCGGCCAAAGTGGCTCTGGATACGGCCAACGCCAATCTTGCCAGAATGCAGGTGCTGTATGACAGCGGCGATATTTCTGCCCAGTCATTTGAGCAGGTACAGACCAGCGCCCAGTCTGCCAAGCTCCAGTATGACGGCGCCAAACTGGCTTATGACCTTCAGGTAGAATATAGTACCGTTACTGCTCCCATTGCAGGAAAAATCGAAAGCAGCACCATGGCTCTTCACAATACCGTAGCCCAGTCCAGCCAGCTGTGCGTGATTACCGGAGAAGGCGGTAAGAAAGTGACTTTTTCCGTTGCGGACAGCTTAAGAAACGCCCTTTCCCTGGGAGACGAGATTGTGATGGAAAAACAGGGAACCGAGTATACAGGAACGGTTACAGAGATTGGATCCATGGTAAATCCCCAGACGGGCCTGTTTGACATCGAAGCATCTGTAGACAATGGAGGAACATTGGCTCCAGGAGTAAAAATCCAGCTGAGCGTAGTTTCCGATAAATCAGAAAACGTCATGACCCTTCCGGTAGACTGCGTGTATTATGACGGCGGAGACGCTTACGTGTATACGTATGAGAATGGAACCGTACATAAAGTGCCGGTAGAAGTCGGAATTTATGATTCTGAGAGAGCGGAGATTGTTTCTGGAATTTCTGAGGACAACCTGGTAATTACCACCTGGACTTCTGAGCTGACAGAAGGGGCATTAGTTACTCTTCAGGAGGCGGCTGCAGAAGCGAAGACGGAGACCGCAGAAGGAGAAACCGCAGAAGCCGGAACCACAGCGCCGGCAGCACAGTAAGGAGGCAGGTTCCATGAATTTAACGAAAACCGTATTAAAACGTCCTGTCACCACAGTGCTCTGCGTGCTGTGCCTGATGGTATTTGGATTTATTTCCCTGTTTTCCTCTAAGATGGAGCTGACGCCGGAAATGAATATGCCGATGATGGTAATCAGTACCATTTACGTGGGAGCCAGTCCGGAAGACGTAGACGACCTTTTGACAAGGCCGATTGAAGATCAGGTAGGACAGTTAAGCGGAATTGACTCTATCAGTTCTGTTTCCAGTGAAAATTCTTCCATGGTTCTTTTGCAGTACGATTACGGCACAGACATGGATAAGGCATATTCTGATTTAAAAAAGAAAGTAGACGCCTTGGAAAGTTCTTTGCCGGAAGATGCCATGGCTCCGGTTATCATGGAGTTTGATGTGAACAGTACCCCGTCTATGATGATGGCGGTAAATAATTCCGGCGTCAACAATTTATACAACTATGTCAACGATACGGTTGCGCCGGAACTGGAAAAGATTTCCAGTGTTGCCAGCGTTGATTTGTCGGGCGGCAGAGAAGAATACGTCCGGATCCAGCTGATTCCGGAAAAGCTGGCTCAGTACCATCTTTCCATCAATTCTGTAGCCACTGCAGTATCCGGCGCAAGCTTTTCCATTCCGGCAGGTTCTACAGAAGTCGGAAGCCAGGAGTTAAACGTTTCTGCCGGAGTAACCTATGATACGGTAGACAGCTTAAAAGAGATTCCGATTACAACGCCAAGCGGCGATATTGTATATCTGGATGATATTGCAGTAGTAGGAAATGCAATAGAAGAAGCGTCCAGTATAGGACGTTACAATGGTCAGGATACGGTTTCTGTCAGCATCCAGAAGCAGCAGAAGAGCAGCGCCCAGGAAGTATCCAGGGAAGTTACAAAAGTTATGAATAAACTGAAGGCAGCAGATGAAAATCTGGACATGGTAGTAGTATACGACGCCAGCGATCAGATTGAAGGCTCTTTAAGCTCCGTATTCGAGACCATGATCATGGCAGTCATTGTTTCCATGGTAATCATATTCCTGTTCTTTGGAGACATTAAGGCTTCCCTGATTGTCGGAACGTCGATTCCGATTTCGATTATGGCGGCCCTGGTGCTGATGTATTTAATGGGATTTTCCTTAAACATAATTACCATGAGCGCCCTGGTGCTGGGCGTCGGTATGATGGTAGACAACTCCATCGTAGTATTGGAGAGCTGTTTCCGTTCTACAAAAGGCAATGGATTCAGGGAATACCGCCAGGCGGCGATAGATGGAAGCGGTGTTGTGCTCCAGTCCATCATCGGTTCCACTGCAACTACCTGCGTAGTATTTCTTCCCCTGGCCTTTTTGTCCGGTATGAGCGGCCAGCTGTTTAAGCCGCTGGGATTTACCATTATTTTCTGTATGATTGCGTCTTTAATTTCGGCAATGACCATTGTTCCGCTGTGTTATGCATTTTACCGTCCAAAGGAAAACGACCATGCGCCGGCGTCGCCTGTCGTAAAGGCCATGCAGAATGGGTACCGCAGCATTATGGAATCCATTCTGCCAAAGAAGAAAACGGTTATGTTTGCAACCATCGGAATGCTGATTGTGTCCTTTTTAATGGCCTCCCAGCTCCGTTCTGAGATGATTCCGGCTACAGATGAGGGAACCATTGCCATATCGGTTGAAATGCGGCCTGGAATCAACGTAGAAAAGGCGGACGGCATTTTATCAGAAGTAGAAGATGTGATTACAAAAGAGGAAGACCTGGATTCCTATATGCTGACCTATAGCGGAAGCGGAATGTCCATGTCCGGCGGAGGCAGCATTACCGCATATTTAAAAGATGACAGAAAACGGGAAACCAGTGAAGTAGCAAAGGAATGGAAATCGTTATTAAGTACAATAGACGACTGCAATATCACAGTAGAAGAAAGCAGTACCATGTCCAGTCTTTCCATGGGAGATACCTATCAGGTCATTTTGCAGAGTACCCAGTACGAGGAACTGAAGGAAGTTTCCGATAAGATTGCAGATGAATTAAAAGAGCGGGAAGAGATTGCAAAGGTACACACCAGTCTGGAAAATGCGGCTCCGGTTGTAAAGCTTCACATTGATTCGGTAAAAGCAGGGGCAGAAGGTCTGACACCAGCCATGATTGCAGGCTCCGTAAACCAGATTTTAAGCGGTGTTGATGCCACTACGCTGGATGTCGATGGAAATGAAGTCGATGTCAGGGTCGAATACCCATCAGATGATTACAAGACCATTGACCAGTTAGAAGGGATTATGCTGACCAATTCGTCCGGCGGAACCGTAGCCCTGACCGATGTGGCGGATGTGGTATTTGAAGACAGCCCATCCAGCATTTCCAGAAGCAACAAACAGTATCAGGTAACGATTTCTGCAGAATATGCTAAGATGGACGAAAGCGGAAGACAGGCTGCAAGAACCGACAGCCAGTTATTTGAAGAAGTGGTAAAGCCAAACATGACCCAGTCCGTTTCAGTAGCGCAAAATGACATTATGGAAATGATGAACGAAGAGTTTGGCGCTCTGGGCCAGGCAATTCTGCTGGCAGCATTCCTGGTATTTGTCGTAATGGCAGCCCAGTTCGAGTCTCCCAAGTTCTCATTCATGGTAATGACCACGATTCCATTCAGCCTGATTGGTTCTTTTGGACTTCTGTGGCTTGCAGATGTGTCTATCAGTATGCCGTCCCTGCTGGGATTTTTGATGTTAGTTGGTACGGTAGTAAACAATGGTATTCTCTATGTGGATACGGTCAACCAGTACCGGATGGAGATGGATATTAAGACGGCTCTGATTGAAGCGGGAGCAACCCGTCTGCGCCCCATCCTGATGACGACCCTGACGACGATTGTAGCTATGATTCCCATGGCGCTGGCATTCGGCGAGAGCGGAGAAATGATGCAGGGCCTGGGTCTGGTAGACGTAGGCGGTCTGATAGCATCTACCATTTTATCCCTGTTGATGCTTCCTGTTTATTATAGTATTATGAACCGGAAGAGAAAAGCGGAACCCGATTACGATTAACAGATGTCCGGTTTCGGGCATGAAGGAGGGAACATATGAAACGTTTACATAATATGGCAGCATTTGGCCTTGCCGCAGTTCTGACAGCGTCCGTACCGTTCCAGGCGCTGGCCGGCAGTCCGGAATTCGCCTATACACCGGAAAAATGGTCTGCTTTAAGAGACAACAAGCTGGAATACGGAGAGATTGCAGATTTAGTCCACGAATACAACCCGACGGTTCTCAACAATCAGGCCTCCTATGAGCAGAACAGGGAAGGCGATATGGGACGGAGCGACGGCGATATTGCCGCCAGCTACCGTCAGAATGCCCAGAATATTTATGACCAGATTGATATGCTGGATCCGGACAGTCCGACTTACGACAGTACGGTTCTGGCTCTGGAGCAGCAGGCAAAGGCATTGGAGGCCAGCGCTACCCAGGCAGAAAGCGGCAATTTCGGGACTCTGAGCCAGAACAAGCAGGCAGAGGCCGCTATCGTAGCTTCCACAAAGGCCCTGATGATTAATTACCACCAGCTGTTATTCAATCTGGATTTGTCCCAGAAGAACCTGATTCTTTTACAGGATCAGCAGAATGCGGTACAGAGAAAGGCGGATCTTGGCATGGCGACCCAGATGGACGTACTCAATGCCAAAAGTGCAGTTGAAAATATGCAGGCCAGTATCTTAAGCACGGAAAAGCAGATCCGCAATACCAGACAGAGTATGTGCCTGGCTACGGGGTGGGCGTACAATGCAGAGCCTGAAATCGGGGATCTTCCCTCTGTCAGCAAAGAAGAGATCCTGGCCATTGACTTAGAGGCCGATAAAGAAGAGGCGGTAAAAAATAACTATACTCTGTCGGCAAACCGCCACCGTTACAGCAATACCAGAGTAGAAGAGACAAAAGAAACCCTGGAAGATACCATTAAAAATAACGAATCCCAAATCCGGTCTTCGGTTACCAGCAGTTACCAGGCCCTTTTGCAGGCCCAATCCGATTATGAGCAGGCCCAGTCGGAACTGGATTTGGCTCAGAGGCAGTTTGATACGGCAGCGCTGAACCTGTCCATTGGAAACGTAAGCCAGCTGGAATACGATCAGCAGGCATTTGCCCTGGAAAGCGCAAAAACCGGCCTGGAATTAAAACAGATGGCAGTCCTTCAGGCTTATGAAACTTATAAAAGCGGCGTGGCAGGCCTGGCGTCTGCAGGCTAAGGAGGCAGAGCATGAAGAAGAAAAACCGTTCCTTGCGTCTGGCAGGAAACGCTCTGGCGCTGGCAGCCGGACTTTCCCTGTGGGCGCCGGTTCCTGCCGTACTATCCATGAATGCGCAGGCAGAGGTACAGAAGCCGGAAGATTATGAGGATGAAAAATGGGCCCGCCTGTTAGACGATACCCTGGAATATGAAGAAATTCCGGATTTAATTGAATTTTTTAACCCAGTTTATCGGGCGGCAGCCGAACAGGTAGAAGACGGCCTGAAAGATTCCTATGAACTGGCAAGAAAAATGCGGGAAGACGGAAAAGAGTACCGTCAGCAGGCAAAAGGCCTGGAAGCAGAGGGAGACCAGATTTATTCTGCCCAGTACAAAGCTATGGCAAGAAGCCTGGATTCAGCGGCCAGCGTCATGGAAAAGACCCTGGATAAGCAGGCGAAAAGACTGGATCAGAACACCCTGGCTCCCGTCCGGTACCAGTTAAGCTCAGCGGTCCAGTCTCTGATGATTGGTTATCAGCAGATGGAAGTAAATAAAGAAATGCTGGAGAAAATGGTGGAGCTGTATACGCAGATGCTGTCCCTATCCAATACGCAGAGTGAAATTGGGATGGCAACCTCTACGGATCTGCTGTCTGCAAAGGTCAGTCTGACGTCTGCAGAAAATCAGCTTTCCACTTTGGAAACCAGCATGGATTCCATGCGCAGAACCTTGATTATGCTGACAGGCTGGGATTACACGGACAATCCGGCGTTTGGAAAAGTGCCGGATCCGGACATGACCCAGATAGAAAACATTGACAGAGAGGCAGACAAAATACAGGCCATTGCTTATAATCAGGAGATTATTTCTTTAAAGAACAGCAAACAGGAGGGACGTACCATAAAAGATATCCATTCCAAAGAACGCAGCGTAAGCGATGCAGAAGAAACGCTGCGCAGCAATATGGATACCTTATACTACAGCCTTATAGAAAAACAGGCGGCCCTTCAGGCTGCGGAGACTGCATTCCAGCAGGCGCAGCTTACCATGGACAGCAACAACCGCCGTTATCAGCTGGGAATGCTGGGGCGTGCGGAATATCTGGGAACGGAGATTGCCTATTATCAGGCAAAAGCCGCCAGAGAAACTGCCAATATGAATATGCTGCAGGCGTTAAACGAATATCAGTGGGCCCTTAAAGGCGTTCTTCCGGCAGAATAGGCAGATGACCGGACAGGCGCTTTGCCCACTGGGCCAGACGGGACGTAAACTGGATGTCTGGATGCGTCAGAAAAAGAGACTGATAATCTTTTTCATCCAGGACACAGGCCAGCTCCTGTTTGGAAGAATCCGGCACCACAGCGGCAGTATCGCTTACAAAACAAAGAGAAGGGTAGAGGACGCACCACCAGTTGCGTCCTTTTCCTTTGCCCAAAACGACCCGTACAGCATCGTAATCTCCAGCAGGAAACAGCATATCTCCGTAGGTCTTGGTGGGAAAGTGACTGACGCCCACTTCAATTTCGGCTTCATAGGAAAAGCCATTGTTGCGGATAAACTCATTTGCGTCCTGTTCCAGTTCATTTTTATGCAGACGGACGTAGGATGCAGTGCTTTCTTTTGAACGGGAACTGCCGGATTCTTCAGCGAGGCCCTGGGAAATCCTGTCTAAAAGAAAAGAACGGACTTCCAGTTTTAGATCCTGGTCGGTTTTCTGGTTGCTGTCGGCAATGACGTGGAACCGAAGAACCTGCTTGCGAAGCCGTCCGGCTAACTTTAGATCCGGACTGCCAAGATGCACCAGGCTCAGGGTAAAGGCCAGAAGTATCAGAATACCTCCTGCAAAAATATCGTTTTTTACTGTTCTTATCATTATCAAATCCTCCAGTCTTCCAGATTTATGTTGTAATTGTTGACACCTGTGGTATAATTTAGTCACGTGTGCAATAAAAATAATCATGAGCATCCGTGTACAGAGGCAGCGCGCTCCCTGTACACGATACTAGATCTGGAACAAATAGGAGATAAAGAATATGGAAAAAAAGACAGTAGCCGTACTGTTCGGAGGACAGTCCTCTGAGCACGTCGTGTCCTGTATGTCCGCTGCAAATATTGTAGAACAGATTGATACAGATACTTATAACCTTCTGCTTATCGGAATTACGGAAGAGGGCCGTTGGCTGAAAGCGCCGTCCCTGGACTCCATTCTGGACGGAAGCTGGAAAGAAAGCTGTGAGGAAGCAGTCATTCTTCCGGACGCAACTAAAAAGTGCGCCTTGCTGAAATGTGGAACGTCCTGGCAGGAAGTTCCTGTTGATGTGGCATTTCCAGTGCTTCACGGCTTATATGGAGAAGACGGAACCGTTCAGGGATTGTTTGAACTGGCGCGTATTCCATATGTAGGCTGCGGCGTACTGGCGTCTGCAGTTTCGATGGATAAGCTGTATACCAAGATTATTGTAGATGACCTGGGGATTCGTCAGGCGGCATACGAGCCGGTAATGAAAGAACAGCTTTCCAATATGGACGAAGTGGTAAAACGTATAGAAGCCCGTTTTTCCTATCCGGTATTTATTAAACCCAGCAATGCCGGTTCTTCCAAAGGAGTTTCTAAGGCGGAAAACAGAGACGGACTGGTAAAAGGCCTTTTGGAGGCAGCACGTCATGATCGGAAGATTCTGGTAGAAGAAACCATAATCGGACGGGAAGTGGAATGCGCGGTATTTGGCGGAGGAAGCGTTCCGGTAGAAGCATCCGGAGTAGGCGAGATATTAGCAGCCGCTGATTTCTACGACTTCGATGCCAAATATTATAATGAAGAATCCAGAACCGTAGTAGATCCGGAACTTCCGGAAGATGCAGCAGAAACCATCCGCAGAAACGCTGCGGCAATTTTTAAGGCAGTAGACGGATACGGTCTGTCAAGAGTGGATTTCTTTGTAAAAGAAGATGGAGAAGTCGTATTCAATGAAATCAATACGCTGCCTGGCTTTACTGCCATCAGTATGTATCCTATGCTCTGGGAAGCAAGAGGGATTGATAAAAAGACTTTAGTAAACCGGTTGATTGAGCATGGCCTGGCGCGTTTTTAGGCGGCAGGGCGGAAAAGTCTGCAAAAAAACAGGAGGACATTCCAGATGACAGACAGAAACGCCCCCATCGGCGTCTTTGATTCGGGAGTAGGCGGCCTTACAGTGGCCAGAGAAATTATCCGGCAGATGCCGGACGAGCGTATGGTGTATTTTGGAGATACGGCAAGAGTTCCTTATGGAAACAAATCCAGAGATACGATCCTGCGCTACTCCAGACAGATTATCCGGTTTTTGAAAAGCAAGCAGGTAAAAGCCATTGTAATTGCCTGCAATACAGCCAGCGCTTATGCATTAGAAGAAGTGAAAAAAGAACTGGACATTCCCATTATCGGAGTAATCAGAGCCGGATCCGTCAGCGCGGTAAAGGCTACCCAGAATGGGAAAATCGGCATTATCGGAACGGAGGGAACAATCCGGAGCGGAATTTATGAAACGGTAATTAAAGAAATGATGCCGTCGGCTGAAGTTACCGGAAAGGCCTGTCCGTTGCTGGTTCCCCTGGTAGAAGAAGGGCTGTTTCACGACTCGGTTACCGATGAAATCGCTTCCCGCTATCTCAGCGAACTGAAAGCAAAATACGTAGACACCCTGGTAATGGGATGCACCCATTATCCTCTTCTGCGTTCTACCATTAAGCGGCTTATGGGAGAAGAAGTGACCCTGGTCAATCCGGCTTATGAGACGGCTGTTGAGCTTCGGGATTTACTGAAGAGAGAAGATCTAATCTGCGATGGGAAAGCGGCTGAAAAAGAGGATAAATACCAGTTTTATGTCAGTGACCTGGCGGAAAAGTTTACGAATTTCGCGTCCGCAATTCTTCCGGAACAGGTAAAAGAAACAAAGAAAATCGATATTGAAACTTATTGACCCAGACTTATTGGAAAAGCAGGAGAGGGATATGACAAAAGAGGTACTTGTCACAGTCAGCGGGCTTCAGTCCATGGGCGGTGAAAGCGATCAGATTCAGGTAATTACTGCAGGAAATTATTATAGAAAGAATGGAAAGCACTATATCGTTTACGATGAAATGATAGAAGGATATGACAGTCCGGTAAAAAACACGATTAAGGTGGGAGAAGACGTCATAGACGTGATCAAACACGGGCTTTCCAGTGTCCATATGGTGTTTGAGAAAGACAAGAAACGGATTGCCTCCTATACCACCCCTATGGGAGAGATGATGGTCGGCCTGAGCACGAAAGACATCCAGGTGGAAGAAGAAGAGGACGCGCTGAAAGTCCAGGTCAGCTATTCTCTGGATATTAATTATGAACACATATCAGAATGCAATATTGTAGTAAGCGTTCAGTCAAAAGGACAGGCGGCAGTGCATTTGATGAGTTAAATCGAGGCTGGGAATAGTACCAGCCTTTTGTGTTTTAAATAGGGTCTATAAATAGACTTAACAATCACTGAACAAATGGATTGCGGAAAGAAGTCTGCTGTGATATACTAAGAACGTAACAGCGAGACAAGATCATCAGGCAAGGAGATGATGATTTGTATCAGAGAGTATATGACAGCATTGCGGTAATTATAAGAAAGATTGAAGAAGCTGGTTCTATAGACAATTCTTTGCTGGAAAAGTTTCGCAGCTATGATAAGAAGAGTGTACAGAGACTTTTGTGGAAGGAACTGCCGATCTTATTTGAAGAAGATGGAAGCGGATACAAAGAAATTGGAAATGAGCAATTAGATGCCTGGGATATGGTAGATAGCTATATACAGAGATGTCAGGATCCGTTTGCTCTTTTGTATTTGCTGATTCAATTAGATCTGGCAATTGAAAAACGAGTACAGGCGGTTGGCGAAATAGCTGGAGAAATACAAGTACTGGAGTCTTTGAACAATAATGTGCCTGCCACCCAGATTACGATCATTCCTCAAATGGAATCTTTTTGGGGGAGAAATAATAGAGGACGCCAACATTCTTATCATATAAACCGTTTGCTTAAAAATATAATGTATTTAGATGAACAGGTGCTTTTCAGTGTGAAGGTAAAACATATAAAACATATTATCCTGCCATCGCCTTATTTTATCCGTTCGGAGAAAAGAGGTGTTCTGAGAATTGGATGTTCATTTGTTAGTAGAAATCTTCATTTAAAAACGTCAGATTACATACGGGATGGAGTGAAATATTTTTCTGTAGATGGTGGTGAAGAAGACCATGTTTTAAATGTAGTTAAGGATGTCCTGCAAAAAGCGAAAGAAGAGCAGGTAGATATTCTTTTCTTTCCGGAAATGATAGGGAGCGATAGGATCAATCAGCAGATAAAGAGATTTTTACAAGAATCTGTATTTGATTTGGAAGAATATCCAATGTTAATTGCTTTGCCGTCTGTCTGGAAAAAATATCAAAACAGTGTAATGCTTTTGACAGGAGATGGAGAAGAAGTTTGCATTCAGCAAAAACAGTACCCATTTGATGGGGCAATTCAACCAGACGGAGATACTATGCTGGAAGATATCTGGCCGGATGAGACTTTGTATTTAATTCATTGCAGGGGACTTGGAAGAATGGCTGTTATGATTTGCAAAGACTTTCTGGTAACGGAATATTTAAATATGTTATTGGAAATATTGCGGGTAAGTTTGATTTTGGTGCCTTCCATGACAACCGGAGAATATGACTTTAAAAATAATATTCACGCCTGCGAACACGCAGACTGCTGCGTTATTCAGGCAAATTGCTGCTCTGCCCAGTGGATGGTAGAAGAAACACAGAGAGGTAAATTGGATATATGTGGATATTGTTTGAAAAGCGGAAAAAATCAAAATAAAAAGTATGGAATTGGACAGGATAAGATTATTACATTGGAAAAACCAGAAAAGTGCAAGACTGGTAACTGCGAAGAGGGATGTTTGATTTGGCAGGATTTTTACTACAAAAGAGCAAGCAGCTAAAAGGAGGAATTTTATGAAGTGGGACATGGAAATGTGCCGTGAGATTAGTGTGGCCTACAGCAGAGAAAATCCCCCATCAGAAAGAAAAAAATGGGAAGAGCAGCTTACAAGTATGAATCAGGAGTATTTGTATGAAATTGTAAGGCTTTTTCAGAAAAATGATCAGGAAGTTTTGCAGCGGGAACTGAATCATGGGCAAAAAGTTTCAAAATTGTTTGAGAGGATAGCAAAAAACAACGATGAATGGCTGATTTATATAATGGGGCGGCTTGGAGGAATCACACAGGGAACAGCTCTTTTGATTCGGGACGAAAACGAAAAGAATGATTTTTTTGCAGAAATGAAGCGTTTATGTACCAAGGCTCATTATAGTAATATTTTGAAATACATTTATTATTGGCCGTCTTCTAGACACAAAGAGATAGCGGAAAATGAAGGTATTCGGGTAAGTTTTCTTACAGAAATTATGAAAGAACTGCAGCAAAAAGGGGCTGTAAAAAAGTATTATAGCGGAAAAGCAGCGTTTTATGAGCTTACCATAGATGGAAAGAAATTTGTCAGAACGCTGATATGTACAGATGAAGACAGGCCGATACCAGATTATATTGGATTTTTAATAGCAGAAAGAAATATGGATGAGGAAGAAACTGGACATTTAGGAAAAGGAAGAGCGGCTCAGCGGATTCAGGCTATGGAAAATGACAGAGAAAAGATTATAATTTTTAACGAGAAGAGAAAAAATTACGAAAAAATAAACTATCGGTGGGAAGCGTATAGAAGCAGGTGAAAAGATGGTTGAAGCGATAAAGCGGTTAGATGAGATATTAAAACAGATATCAGAAAAAGCAGAGACAGAAATGGATAAATTAAATAGGGTATTAAATCTGTCGGAAATTGATGATTCGGAACTGAAAGATGATGTTAATGAGATGATCTCTGTGTTGAGAGTTCTTTTGAAAGAAGCGCCCTCGGATGAAATAAAAATTAAAATAGCAGGGTGCTTAGGGAAAGAAACCGCAGAGAAGATAGTAAGTATTGCGGAACAGTCTATGGAATATTATTATGCAATGGGACCTTTGCGTAAAATGGAAGGCGAAAAAAGGGAGCAGGTATCCAATGTGATTTTATCTATTTTCGGCAAGTATATTTTGCGATATGAAAAAGAATTCTTTTTGTCAGCGTCCGGATATGGCTTGCGGGAGAATGAGCTGGAAGAGATTGCCAGAAGCCTGGATATTCTTGTATCTTTTTATATTCAGAATCATTATAGCCGAAAGATGATAATTGGAGATTTAAAAGATGAAACAGGACTTGGCGATGAAACGGTAAATACAATTTCAGATTTAATTGAAGAAAATTACCAGAAGCTGCAAATCAATGAAATAATGGACAGACTTCGCTATCTGGACAATAAAGTTACAGAATTAAAAATTCATTAAACATAAAATAGGACCGTTACATCGATTTGTGACGGTCCTGTTTTTTACGGTGCGCCTTGCGGCGCACGTCGCTAAGGGGGGAAGTCCCTAATCCGCCCTAGTAGTGGGAAGGATACAGCCAATGACAAAGGTGTCCGTCATGAGGTGGAATATGAAAGGACTGCTTAAATCAACAGATGAATGGGCAAGACATAGAATCAGTCGGTCTATCGGAAACAATAGAAGAAGATAAAATGGAAGAAGATAAAGACAAAGTATCGAATGCTGAAAGCATTGGGAATGGAACATTGGAAAGTAAAAGAACTTGTCTGGAGCAGAAAAGGTTATTGAAGAATGCCAAAAGATTTGAATCAGCTTTTTTCTAATAAAATAATAGCCAAGTTAGGATACCCATCCATACTTGACTATTATCTGGTAGTTTGTGAAAACTAAGGAACCGCCTAGTACCGAACGGTATGCTAGGTGGTGTGGGAAGACGGTAAATAAAATAATTATTTACCCCCTACCCGATTTACGCTTCTTTTTTGTCTTTCTTCCAGAACATCAGCTTGTCTCTCAGACGCTTCTTTTTTGGAGCGGGCTGGATGGATTTGCCGCGGACGCTCTTTAACTCAGTAATGTAAAGTCCGCTGATCACTACTTTTGCTTCGCTCTTAATTGGAAGAACCTGGTAAACTCTTTCATCCGCAATGAGGGTCATGATTTTCGGGCCAACTTTTGCCTTTACAATCGGAAGCTTTGCCCAGCGCATATATTTTGGGGTCTGCTCATAAACCATCTTGGGAAGGCCGGATTCTTTGATTTTTAACTTCTTTTTGTCAATCACCAGGATTGAGACAGTCTGCTTGGCAGCTTCCATCATAGACTGGGATGCTTCCTGCTTCTTCTCCAGCTTGCGTCCGAAGTAGTACAGCACTCCCAGGATGATTGCGGCGATAAGCAGAACCCAGAGTATAACGTTTAAAATTAAATTCCAGTTCATCGGGCAATACCTCCAACAGTTTCCTTATTTATTAAGAAGGATTATACCATTTATCGTGAAAAAAGGCAAGCAAAAGCGAAATATGTATAAAGATTGCCCTTGACAGCTTGACAACTGTATGGTAAACTGGAATGTGCACTATTGTGGCAATTTAGGCCTTTACGGGTCAATTGCGCCCAAAAATAAAACGTGAAAGAAAAAGAAAACAGGGGTGAAACGTCAATGGAGAAAAGCAAGATGCGTCCGGTGCCGGCCGGTAAGAGCGTAAGAATGAGCTTCTCAGGACAGAAAGAAGTCTTAGAGATGCCAAACCTGATTGAGATTCAGAAAAACTCCTATCAGTGGTTCTTAGACGAAGGACTCAAGGAAGTGTTTGAAGACATCTCTCCGATTGCGGATTTTGCAGGCCATCTGAGCCTGGAATTTGTAGACTTTACATTATGTAAGGACGACATAAAGTACACCATCGAAGAGTGCAAAGAGAGGGACGCTACTTATGCAGCACCTTTAAAAGTAAGGGTGAGACTTTGCAACAAAGATAAAGACGAAATCAATGAACACGAGATTTTCATGGGCGATCTTCCGCTTATGACTGACACAGGCTCTTTTGTTATCAACGGAGCAGAGCGAGTTATCGTTAGCCAGTTAGTTCGTTCGCCTGGTATCTACTATGGCATTGCACACGACAAAGTAGGTAAAGAACTGTACAGCGCTACAGTTATTCCGAACCGCGGCGCATGGCTGGAATACGAGACGGATTCCAACGATATTTTCTATGTCCGTGTAGACCGTACCAGAAAAGTTCCGGTTACCGTGTTAATTCGTGCGCTGGGATATGGTACAAATGCAGAAATTATCGACTTATTCGGCGAAGAACCGAAATTATTAGCCAGCTTTGGTAAGGATACTTCCGATAATTACCAGGATGGTTTATTAGAGTTATATAAAAAGATCCGTCCAGGCGAACCGTTATCCGTTGATAGTGCAGAGAGTTTGCTCAACAGTATGTTCTTTGACCCCAGAAGATATGATTTGGCAAAAGTAGGCCGTTATAAATTTAATAAAAAACTGGCATTTAAGAATCGCATTAAAGGCCATACCCTGGCGGAAGATGTCGTTGACACCACCACCGGAGAGATTCTGGCAGAGGCCGGCACCAAGCTGGATAAGGAAATGGCAGATAAGATTCAGAATGCAGCAGTTCCGTTTGTATGGATTGAAGGACCGGAGCGCAAGCAGAAGGTGCTGTCCAATATGATGGTAGACCTGGCTTCCTATGTTTCCTTTGATCCGGAAGAGGTAGGAGTTACAGAGTTAGTTTACTACCCAGCATTAGAAGCTATCCTGTCAGAAGTTGGAACTTCTGATGAAGAGGAGTTAAAGGCAGCAATCCGCCGCAGCATCCACGAGCTGATTCCAAAGCATATCACTAAGGAAGATATTTTAGCTTCCATTAACTACAATATGCATCTGGAGCAGGAGATTGGTACTGCAGATGACATCGACCATCTGGGCAACCGCCGTATCCGCGCAGTAGGCGAGCTGCTTCAGAACCAGTACCGCATCGGTCTGTCCCGTATGGAGCGTGTGGTAAGAGAGCGTATGACAACCCAGGACATGGAGGGAATTACTCCTCAGTCCTTAATCAACATCAAGCCGGTAACGGCAGCAGTGAAAGAGTTCTTCGGAAGTTCCCAGCTGTCCCAGTTCATGGATCAGAACAACCCGCTGGCTGAGCTGACCCACAAGAGACGTCTTTCCGCATTAGGTCCTGGAGGTTTGTCCAGAGATCGTGCCGGATTCGAGGTTCGAGACGTACACTACACCCATTACGGACGTATGTGCCCGATCGAGACTCCTGAAGGACCGAACATCGGTCTGATCAACTCCCTTGCAACCTACGCAAGAGTAAATGAATACGGATTTATTGAAGCGCCTTACCGCGTTCTGGACAAATCCGATCCATTAAACCCGATTGTAACCGACGAAGTCGTATACCTGACTGCAGACGAAGAAGACAACTTCGTAGTTGCACAGGCAAACGAACCGTTAGACGCAGAAGGCCACTTTATCAACAATAACGTTTCCGGACGTTTCAGAGAAGAAACTTCTGCATTCCAGAAAAAAGCCATTGATCTGATGGACGTTTCCCCAAAGATGGTATTCTCTGTGGCAACTTCCATGATTCCTTTCCTGGAGAACGACGATGCGAACCGTGCTCTGATGGGATCTAATATGCAGCGTCAGGCGGTTCCGCTGTTATCTACCGAGGCGCCAGTAGTTGGTACCGGTATTGAGAACAAAGCGGCAGTTGACTCCGGCGTGTGTGTAGTAGCGAAAAATGCCGGTGTAGTAGAGAGATCTGCTTCTAATGAGATTATCATTAAGAGAGATTCTGACGGCAACAAGGATGTATATCATCTGACCAAATTTAAGAGAAGCAACCAGTCCAACTGCTACAACCAGAAGCCAATCGTATTTAAGGGCAACCATGTACAGGCCGGCGAGGTTATTGCAGACGGCCCATCCACTTCCAAGGGCGAGATCGCTCTGGGCAAGAACCCGTTAATCGGATTCATGACCTGGGAAGGTTACAACTACGAGGATGCGGTTCTCTTAAGCGAGCGTCTGGTACAGGAAGACGTTTATACTTCCGTCCATATTGAAGAATACGAGGCAGAAGCCCGCGATACCAAGTTAGGACCGGAAGAGATTACTCGCGACGTTCCTGGTGTAGGCGAGGATGCATTAAAAGACCTGGACGAGAGAGGAATTATCCGTATCGGTGCAGAAGTCCGCGCCGGCGATATCCTGGTTGGAAAGGTAACTCCAAAGGGAGAGACTGAGCTGACCGCAGAAGAGAGACTGCTTCGCGCAATCTTCGGCGAGAAGGCAAGAGAAGTCCGCGATACTTCTTTAAAAGTACCTCATGGCGCATACGGCATTATCGTAGACGCTAAGGTATTTACCAGAGAAAACGGAGACGAGCTTTCTCCTGGCGTAAACGAGACTGTCCGCATTTATATTGCCCAGAAGAGAAAGATTTCTGTGGGAGATAAGATGGCAGGACGTCATGGTAACAAGGGTGTCGTTTCCCGTGTGCTTCCAGTAGAAGATATGCCGTTCCTTCCAAATGGCCGTCCGTTAGATATCGTACTGAATCCTCTGGGCGTACCTTCCCGTATGAACATCGGACAGGTGCTGGAGATTCACTTGAGCCTTGCTGCAAAGGCATTGGGCTTTAACATTGCAACTCCGGTCTTTGACGGTGCAAACGAGAACGACATCATGGATACTCTGGATATTGCAAACGACTATGTAAATGGAACCTGGGAAGAATTCCAGGAGAAATATAAAGATGTGCTGGATGAAGGCGTTATGGATTACCTGGGAAGTCATCTGGAGCACCGCGCTCTCTGGAAGGGCGTACCGCTGTCCAGAGATGGTAAAGTCCGTCTGCGCGATGGACGTACCGGAGAGTATTTCGACAGTCCGGTTACTATCGGGCATATGCACTACTTAAAGCTGCATCATCTGGTAGACGATAAGATCCATGCGCGTTCCACCGGCCCATACTCCTTAGTAACCCAGCAGCCTCTGGGCGGTAAAGCACAGTTCGGCGGCCAGCGTTTCGGAGAGATGGAGGTTTGGGCTCTGGAGGCATATGGCGCATCCTATACCCTTCAGGAAATCCTGACCGTGAAGTCCGATGACGTGGTAGGACGTGTAAAGACCTACGAGGCAATCATCAAGGGCGAAAACATTCCGGAGCCAGGTATTCCGGAGTCCTTCAAGGTGCTTTTAAAAGAGCTTCAGTCCTTAGGATTGGACGTAAGAGTGCTGCGTGAGGACAATACAGAAGTTGAAATGACAGAAAACATTGATTACGGCGATACCGATTTACGTTCCATTATCGAAGGGGATCGTCACAGCCGCCAGGATGAATCGTTTGGCAGCTATGGTTACCAGGAGCAGGAGTTCAAGGATAATGAACTGGTTGCCGTTGAAGATGACTATGTAGAAGATTCTGATGCAGACGGAGAGTTGGATCTGGATTTTGGTGACAGCTTCGATGCAGACGATGCTTCTGATTTTGAAGATAACGAATAGGAGGGAGTACCGCTCATGCCAGAGACAAATGAAACTTATCAGCCGTTGACTTTTGATGCAATTAAAATCGGCCTGGCTTCTCCGGAAAAGATTTTGGAGTGGTCCCACGGCGAAGTAAAGAAGCCGGAGACCATCAACTATAGAACCTTAAAGCCGGAAAAAGACGGCCTGTTCTGCGAGAGAATCTTTGGACCGACCAAAGATTGGGAGTGTCACTGCGGCAAATATAAAAAGATTCGTTACAAAGGCGTTATCTGTGACCGATGCGGGGTAGAGGTAACGAAAGCAAGCGTTCGTAGAGAGCGGGTAGGCCATATTGCCCTGGCCGCTCCCGTATCCCACATCTGGTACTTTAAGGGAATCCCAAGCCGTATGGGACTGATTCTGGACATTTCTCCAAGAACCCTGGAGAAAGTTCTGTATTTTGCATCTTACATTGTATTAGATCCAGGCCAGACCAACCTTCAGTACAAGCAGGTTTTGTCTGAAAAGGAATACAGAGAAGAGATCGATAAGTACGGCTACGGTGCATTCCGCGCAGGAATGGGTGCAGAAGCCATTCAGGAAATCCTGAAAGCCATTGATTTGGAGAAGGATTCCACAGATTTAAGAAAGCAGTTAAAAGAAGCTACCGGCCAGAAGCGGGCGCGTATTATCAAGCGTCTGGAAGTAGTAGAAGCATTCCGTAACTCCGGCAACAAGCCAGAGTGGATGATTATGACCGTGATTCCGGTTATTCCTCCGGATATCCGTCCAATGGTACAGTTAGACGGCGGCCGTTTTGCAACTTCTGACTTAAACGACTTATATAGAAGAATTATCAACCGCAACAACCGTCTGGCACGTCTTCTGGAGCTCGGCGCTCCGGACATCATTGTCCGCAACGAGAAGCGTATGCTTCAGGAAGCAGTAGACGCCCTGATTGACAACGGCCGCCGCGGAAGACCAGTAACCGGCCCAGGCAACCGTGCATTAAAGTCCTTATCCGATATGTTAAAGGGTAAGCAGGGACGTTTCCGTCAGAACCTGTTAGGTAAGCGTGTTGACTACTCCGGACGTTCTGTTATCGTAGTAGGACCAGAATTAAAGATTTACCAGTGCGGTCTTCCAAAAGAAATGGCAATCGAGCTGTTTAAGCCGTTCGTTATGAAAGAGCTGGTTTCCAATGGAACTGCTCACAACATTAAAAATGCAAAGAAGATGGTAGAGCGTCTGCAGCCAGAGGTCTGGGACGTATTAGAGGATGTAATTAAAGAGCATCCGGTTATGTTAAACCGCGCTCCTACCCTGCACCGTCTGGGTATCCAGGCATTTGAGCCGATCCTGGTAGAAGGTAAGGCAATTAAGCTGCATCCATTGGTTTGTACCGCATTTAACGCAGACTTTGACGGCGACCAGATGGCAGTTCATCTGCCGCTGTCTGTAGAAGCACAGGCAGAGTGCCGTTTCATGCTGCTTTCTCCGAACAACCTGTTAAAGCCTTCTGACGGTGGTCCGGTAGCCGTTCCTTCCCAGGATATGGTTCTTGGTATCTACTATCTGACCCAGGAAAGACCTGGCGCAGCAGGCGAAGGCATGATGTTTAAGAGCGTTAACGAGGCGATTCTGGCTTACGAAAACAAGGCGGTTACCCTGCACTCCAGAGTAAAGGTAAGAGTCCAGAAGACTATGCCGGACGGCACTGTAAAGTCCGGAATCGTAGAGTCTACAGTAGGACGTTTCATCTTCAACGAAATTGTACCTCAGGATTTAGGATTCGTAGACAGAAGCATCGAAGGCAACGAACTGCTGCTGGAAGTTGACTTCCATGTCGGCAAGAAGCAGTTAAAGCAGATTCTGGAAAAGGTTATCAACGTACATGGCGCAACCCAGACTGCGGTAACTCTGGATGATATTAAGGCAATCGGCTACAAGTATTCTACCAGAGCAGCTATGACGGTATCCATTTCCGACATGACCGTACCAGCATCTAAGAAGCAGTTAATTGCAGATGCACAGGCAACGGTTGATAAGATTGCAAAGAACTTCCGCCGTGGTTTAATCACAGAGGAAGAGCGTTATAAAGAAGTAATCGAAACCTGGAAGAATACGGACGACCAGTTGACTCACGATCTGCTGACCGGATTGGATAAGTACAACAACATCTACATGATGGCTGACTCCGGTGCGCGTGGTTCTGATAAGCAGATTAAGCAGTTAGCAGGTATGCGTGGATTGATGGCCGATACAACCGGACACACCATCGAGCTGCCGATTAAGTCCAACTTCCGTGAAGGTCTGGACGTACTGGAGTACTTCATCTCCGCTCATGGTGCGCGTAAAGGTCTGTCCGATACCGCACTTCGTACCGCGGACTCTGGTTACCTGACCAGACGTCTGGTAGACGTTTCCCAGGACTTAATTGTCCGCGAGACAGACTGCTGTGAAGGCAAAGAGATTCCATTCATGGAAATCAAGGCATTCACAGATGGACAGGAAACCATCGAGAGTCTGGAAGAGCGTCTGACCGGCCGTTACATTGCAGAAACCATTACCGATCCGGATACCGGAGAAGTAGTCGTAAAAGCCAACCATATGTGTACGCCAAAGCGTGCTGCAGCCGTTATGAAGGTATTAAAGAAGCTGGGCAGAGATTCTGTTAAGATTCGTACCGTATTAAGCTGTAAGTCTCACATTGGTGTATGTGCAAAGTGCTACGGCGCCAACATGGCAACTGGCCAGCCTGTACAGGTAGGCGAAGCAGTTGGTATCATTGCAGCCCAGTCTATCGGCGAGCCTGGTACACAGCTTACCATGCGTACCTTCCATACCGGCGGCGTTGCGGGCGGCGATATTACCCAGGGTCTTCCTCGTGTCGAGGAGCTTTTCGAGGCACGTAAGCCGAAGGGACTTGCAATTATCTCCGAATTTGGCGGCGTAGTTGCAATCAAAGATACCAAGAAGAAACGTGAAATTACGATTACAGATAACGAGACCGGCAATTCCAAGACCTATCTGATTCCTTATGGTTCCAGAATTAAGGTTCAGGACGGCCAGGTACTGGAAGCCGGCGACGAGCTGACTGAAGGTAGCGTAAATCCGCACGACATCTTAAAGATTAAGGGCGTTCGTGCCGTACAGGATTATATGCTTCAGGAAGTACAGCGTGTATACCGCCTCCAGGGTGTAGAAATCAACGACAAGCACGTTGAGATGATTGTTCGTCAGATGTTAAAGAAGATCAAAATCGAGGAAAGCGGCGACAGCGATGTGCTGCCAGGCGTATCCATGGACGTTTTAGACTTCAACGACATGAATGAAAAGCTGATTGCAGAAGGCAAAAAGCCGGCAGAAGGCAAGCAGGTTATGCTGGGTATTACCAAAGCATCCCTGGCAACCGATTCCTTCTTATCTGCAGCATCCTTCCAGGAGACTACCAAGGTTCTGACCGAGGCAGCCATCAACGGCAAGGTTGATAAGCTGATTGGCTTAAAGGAGAACGTAATCATCGGTAAACTGATTCCTGCCGGAACCGGCATGAAGCGTTACCGCGATGTCCGCCTGAGCACAGACGAGGGCGAAAGCCTTGGCTATATGGACGAAGATGAAATTTTAAGACCAATTAACATTGAGCCGGAAGATGCAGAAGAAGTGCTGAATCTGGACGAAGATGAAATCTAAATAAAAGAAAAGCCAATGAATAAGAGCTGCAGCCATTATCGGCTGCAGCTCTTGTCGTGAAAGGGTAAACAGATAAACCGCTTACGCGTTCCATCTTAATTCCCCTTTTTCGGTCCGGTTGTTAAAAAGGGAACTAATTCATCGCTGTTGTAGTTTTGATTGCTTCCGCTGGAAGAACTGCCAGGATTTGTCGGGCTGCTGCTGCCAGGTGCAGAACTGGAACTGCCGGAACTTCCTGGAGGATTATAACTTACATCAGAACCGCCGGAACTTCCTGGCCCGCCGGTAGAAACATTGCCTCCGGAAGAATTGGAAGAACCTGGCCCGCCAGTTGAAATATTGCCGCTTCCGCTGCCAGGCGCAGTATTCTGGTTGCCTACATTCTGGCAGACGCCATTGGCTCCAAAGGTATAGGTAACGCCATTTAGCGTAATGGAAGTATTGGCATACATCGTTCCGTTAGACGGATCTAAATAAAAATACTGTCCGTTAATCTGAATCCATCCGGTCGCCATATGACCAGATTCGTTAAAATAATAGTACGCATTATTAATGAGAGTCCAGCCCTGGGCCATCTTACCGGTGGATACATCCAGGTAATAGCGGTTGGTTCCATCTGTCTGCCATCCGGTCAGCATCCGGCCATCGGTATTCAGACAGTAGTAAGAACCGTTGATCTGCTGCCATCCAGTCGCCATCTTGCCGCTGGAATCAAAGAAGTACCACTGACCGCCGATTTGATACCAGCTATTGACCACGCAGCGGCCATCATTGCGGAAATAGTACCAGGCATTATCCATTTCGCGCCATCCGGTCGCCATACTGCCGTCACTCTTTAGATAATAGTAGTTGTAGTCATTGTTATTGCGGATTTTCAGCCATCCGGTAACCATGACGCCGGTGGTGTCGTACAGATAATACCATTTATTGTCGACCTGCTGCCATTGGGTGGCCATCAGGCCATTTGCCTTAAAATAATACCATTTGCCATCAATTTGTTTCCATCCGCGGGTCATCAGACCAGAAGAAAGATCCATATAATAATATCCGTCAGTAGTATGAATCCATCCTTTGTGGACAGAACCGTTTTCTTCAATATAAGTATAATTGCCATTATTATTATTCCAGCCATAAGTAACGGCCAGAGTTTCCTGCGCCGGAGCCAGAGTTAAAAGACCTGTCAGACCGGCTGCAGCAACGAACAATATCAGATGTCGCCTCATAAGTGCCCTCCTCACTTAACATTTCTCATGTGAAATCTCAGATAAATCCGATTCTTTTACCAGTATATCACAAAATAGACAAAAACTCCTAACATTTTCCTTACATTTTTTGCAGAATATCGGAAATCACTTTCCGGTAGCAGGTTTTCGCATAACGATACATCACGATGGTATATTCTCCAAATTCCTGACCGATATTGGACTTATAGACAGCCCAGAGAGCCCATAAAAATCCGCCCAGCGCCATGTAAGAATAAAGAATAAGCTGCTCTTTTACAGTCGGTTCCCGATCCAGATAAGAACAGAGGAGATCATAAGCCTGATCCAGACTGTAATAAGAATAAATGGCACACATGGCAACATCAATCAACGGATCGCACATTCCCGAATATTCCCAGTCGATAAGACGAATGCTTCCATCTGGAAGAAACAGGAAATTGTCGGCAACACTGTCAATATGGGACAGCACTTTTTCACGCTTTTGCTTTGACAAGAGCTCCAGAAGCTCTTCCATCCATTCAGAAACCATTTCATAGTCGTCAAAGGGAATGGAACCATAAGCCAGACAAAGCTGTTCATAAAATTGAATCCGTTCCTGAATATCAAAATCGTGGTTTACATGGAGGCCAGATCCGTGAAGACGGTTCAGAAGGGCCATACACCGTTTCATTTCTTCGGGATTTTCGGGATCTGCATTGCGGGAACCCTCATAATATTCAGAAATTTTATATCCGGTATCCCCGTTAAAATAAAGAATATGTTCCGTAATTCCCAGGGAAGCAACGGTATCATACACCTCTTTTTCCTGCTTCCGGTTAATTAAGGCTTCCGTACCTGGGCCAGGAATCCGGCAGAGATACTGTTTTCCCTGAATCTGGAATAGAAAGGACTGATTAGTCATTCCGGATTTCAGACAGCGGATATTGTGGATTTCAGATTCTGGAACCTGGAACACCTGAGAAACCAGCTCCATTGCCTTATTGTTGGATTTGTTCTGATATTTTGGGTCAAAAAGCCGCAGCTCTTCCAGGTTTTCAAATTCATAAACCTGATGATCCGGCTGCCGGTTAATGGCCATATCCAGCTCCAGGGACTTGGAAACAAGAATTTCCGGCAGGGGAAGGCCTGCATTTAAAATCCGGTGTTTTGCTTTACCATCCAGCATATCCGTATAAACCTGCTCCCAATAAAACTGCTCGGTTCCGCCAATCTGATAGTAGGACTCCAGAACCGGCAAAAACTGTTGGGAGAACGTCTTAGAGAAGAAGACGGGGCCATACATAACCCAGCTGTCATGGCCGCCAATACTGCTTCCGGTAATATGTCCCTTCTTATTAAAAGAGAGACACCATTCAGAAGTAGGGCCATCCATGAAAACAGAGGAATACCAGCCAAAACACTCATAAGTATGGAACATATTATCCCGCATCCAGTTATCGGAAGATAAGAGGTATACGTTCCGGCCGCGAAGCACTTCTTTTGCATGGTATACCGTTGCCAGTGTGTTTTTACAGGAATATTCCGGATTGTATAAGAGTTTTACCCCATATTTATCAATCAGATATTCAAATTTTTCCTTCAGATAGCCTACGACAATCGTGATATCTGTAATCCCGACAGCATGAAGCTGCTTAATCTGCCGTTCAATCATCCGTTCTCCAAATACCTCCAGCAGGCCTTTCGGGGTTTCGAAGGTAAGGGGAACAAATCGGGAACCGAATCCAGCCGCAATAATCAGGGTTGCATCAACACGAAACGGCTCGAGAAATGTCATTCCGGCTTCCGTCAGTTGATAATTCCCTTCCGGACTGGTCATTAAATAGGAAGAAGCCATACATTCCTTAATTAAAGTATTTACAGTACCCAGAGATACTTCCAGCATGGAAGCGAGTTCTCTCTGGGTAGCATCCGGATGCTCTAAAATGCACCGGCACAGCAATCCATAACGATTCATAAGGAAAATCCTTTCTCTCATTTTCTTTCATAATTGCACAAAACAATGTTCAGAAAATATAAAATAGTCGATAATATGAACATTATACCATAAAAACAGGAAAAGACAACAGGAGATAGGTTTAAAACCAGAAAAATCCGTTTTTGGAAAAATTAAGAAAGTCATAAGAAATACGGATAAAATCATAGGTTTTAACCACATATTGCACCTATAAAAATACAACATTTGAATATAAATGTAATTTCGTAATAATTACGTAAGAAAATGAACAGATAAAAGTTATAGCATTTTCTGAAAGAATGTATTATACTAACTGTGTGATGGAGGTAATAATACTTTCATATGGAAAATTAGAAATACTGGCTACATAAGGAAAAAAACATAAATTTTGTAAAAAAGTATTGATAATTTCCCTTATAAGAAGTATAATTGCCTCGTAATGCAAAAAAGGATTTCGAAAAGAGATTCAAAATGAAAAAGGAGAGTGCATTTATTATGAGAAAGCAGACTAAATTAGTTGCTGTATTATCTACAGCAGCTCTGTTCGCTATCGGTGCATCCATGACCTCCTTCGCAGGAACTGCTCACTGGGAGCAGGAAGGCGAGGACTGGGTATACCTTGACAAGGACGGCGACAAAGTAACTGATACCTGGAAGAAGAGCGGTTCCAACTGGTTCTACTTAGACAGCGACGGATACATGGCAAAAGACACCATTGTTATCTCTGGTTCCGATGATGACAAGTACTATGTAGACGCTAACGGCGCTAAGGTTACCAACACCTGGGTATCCGTAGATAACGCAGATGACAACGAGTGCGCAGATCAGGAAGACGTTTCTACCATCTGGTACTTCTTCGGTTCTAACGGCGAAGCTAAGAGAGGCGAAGATGGCAAGAAGGTATTTACCAACATTCCTTACGGCCAGAACATGGAGAAGAAGGGAACCTTCGCATTTGATGAAGATGGCCATATGTTAAGCGGATGGCAGGATATTACCTTATCCAATGGTACTTATAGATACTACTTCGGCGATGAGAACGAAGGATGGGCATACCTTGGATGGCAGTACTTAGAGAAGCCAGAAGATGATGACTTCGATGAGGCTAACCCATTTGAGGATGAGGCATGGTTCTGGTTCGGTTCCAACGGCCGTGCAGCAAGAAATGCAACCAAGCACATCAATGGTCAGTACTACACCTTCGATGAGACTGGTGCAATGGATGACAAGTGGGTACAGGGTACTCCAGGTATCTCCAAGCCAACCGCTCAGATCGCATCTGATGCAGACGCATTCTACACCGATTCTATCGGACATAGAAGAACTGGCTGGATTTACGCATACGATCCAGACGACGCTGATGAAGAAGACGATCAGTACTGGTTCTACTTAAACAACAAGGGCGAGGCATTCAACGACCGCGCTAAAGATACCAAGAAGTTCGATTCTAAGGGCGTTGAGCTTAAGGACTACGAAGCAAGTGCTTACAAGGTATTAGATCCTACCAGCGTTGCAGAAGACGTAGCAGCTAAGGTTATCAAGAATAAGACCTACTTATTCGATGAGAACGGCCGTATGGTTACTGGCTTAAGAGCAATTACCGATGACTCCGTATTACGTGAGGGCGGAAAGGAATTAGCACAGGGTATCTACTACTTCAGCACTGAAGATGGATCCGGCGAAGGCCAGATGATGACCGGCAAGCAGACCATCGACGATGAAGGCGATAAGTACACCTACTACTTCCAGAAGAACGGCCAGGCTTACACCAACCGTTTAGTAAAGGGCAGCATCTACGGCGCTGACGGACTTCGTATGGAAGCAGAAGATGGCAGCAAGTACGAATTAGTAGTTGTTGAGAACGATATCCTGGATGAGGCTGGCAAGAAGGTTGTTATCAAAGCTGGTACTACCGTTATCGTAAACGCTTCTGGTACTGTTAAGAAGAGCGCTTCTACTGTAGATGTAGATGGCGTTAAGTACAGCGTAAAGAACTACGTTGCAACTGAGAAGGCAGATCAGGACTAATTCCAACTGAATTAATCACGTTCTAATTTCTAACATAAGAGAGCTGTTGTGAAGGCAGGATTTCCTGCCGGAGCAGCAGCTCTTTACTTCTAAGACAATTCTTATCTGATAGATTCCCATGTGTATCATTTTGGCTCATTGTCAAGAGTTGGGGTAAATGTATTTTGAGGCACAGGAATGATGTTTCTGTGCCTCTTTACGTTAAGGCTAGAAAGATTCGATTCCTAAAATTTTCAAAGTTCCGATATCCAAAGGCATTTCGTTTGATTACTTTAATGGCATTGTTTGTTCCCTCTGTAAAACCATTCGTATAGGGACAATCGAATGCATTCAGAATGTATTTTGACCAGTTTCCCAGCATGGTTAAGCAGGCGTGAAATTCTTTCAACTGACTGGCCTGGGCTGCAAGCAGAAAGAACTTCAGCTTTTTTGTGGCTTCTGCACGAGACATTGATTTCATAAAATCATAAAATAGTTCTTTCAGGTGGTAAGCAACTGCGAGATCTTCCGATTGTGACAGCATAACCGCCAGTGCATCCATACTTTCTTCTTTTAGTTTGCTCCGGTGTGTCAAAAGGAGTTTCCGGCTTCGTTTGAAATATTTCCGTTTGTCTGGATGGAGCTGTTTCTGAATCCGCTTCCTTACATTTTCCAAAGCCCAGGTAACATAACGGACGACGTGAAACTTATCAATAACAATTGTAGCTTGAGGAAAATAATCTTTTGCCAGTTCTCGATAAACCTTATTCATATCCATGACAATAAACTGGACTTCTTTTTTATTCTTGAAGCCTTGAAAATACTGCTGGAGTGAGACCTGTGAACGGGAAGGAAGAATATCAAACAGGGAATGTTTGTCAGGACAGGTAAGAATTGCCTGAAATTTTTCTCCTCCGGCATTGCCTTTGAATTCGTCAATGGAAAGGACAGTCGGAAGCCTGTCTGGTTTTGGGAACTGAACTACTTTCAGTCTGCGAAAGATGTAGGAATCTGATAAATCCAAAAGCCTGGAAACAGAACGGACACACTGTCTCTCCGAAAGTAGATGAATGGCATAAAAAGCAAGGCGGGTAGTGGTACGGCAATGCTTTGCAGCCAGGGAAAAAGGCTCGTAAAAGTGTTTACCGCAATGAGGACAGTGATAGCGGCGTTTCCGGTAATGGAGGAAGGTATGTTTGCCCATGAGCGGAAGGTCTTTGATGATGGAAATGCGATAATCATGGACTTTATCCGTCAGCCCGTGGCAATGAGGGCAGGTGCAAGCTTTGCGAGGGAGAGAAAAGTGAATATGAATTTCTGTATTAGAAGAAGTAAAATCAGAGATAATTATGTCTTCCAATTCCAGAAGTTTTGCGGTAAAATTAGAAGTAGGCATAGAGTTCAATCCTTTCTATATGTTTGGTGTGGTAACTTAATTATATAGGAAAAGAATCTCTATGCCTATTTCTTTTTTACTTTACCCCCAAGTAAAGTGTACAACCTTTTTTCATCCATATCCAATTGAGTTCGAACAAGAACCCAGTTGTTCAAGGGGTGTCCATTCCACTTCTTGTACAATTCTATGATTCTTAGATACAATAGTTTAAAAAAGCATTTTCATTAGGAAATGTACCTTTGAACGGTTACATATAGAAAAGATGCATCATGAAGATATGTAAAGAATACAAGAAATTGGAGGTAACAGTATTGAATAATATCACACATAAGACATTTTCCGAAATAAATTTACAGGATACTTTTTTTCAATCTTTGAGAGCGGATTATCCAGGCTTTGATAAATGGTTTATGAGAAAAAGCAATCAGGATGCATTTGTTCAATATGTCGATGAAAAGCTAGTAGGATTTTTATATTTGAAGGTCGAAAAATTGTGCGTTGAAGATGTTACACCCCCCTATTTATGCAGATAAAATATTAAAGGTAGGGACTTTTAAAATTGATGCACATGGAACTAAAATGGGCGAACAATTTATTAAGATAATTATGGATTATGCTTCGAACGAAAAAGTGGATGTTTGTTATGTTACAATTTATGAAAAACATAAATCGCTTATAGATTTGGTGCAACAATTTGGCTTCGAACTATATGGTACAAAGGGAGAAGGCAAATATACAGAAAATGTGTATTTGAAACGAATGAATATAATAACTGGTAATATTAAGAAAGATTTTCCATTGGTTGATTGCGGAGCGGTAAAGAAATATTTGTTGAGTATCTATCCTAAATATCATTCGGTTATGTTTCCGGATTCTATCTTGATAACAGAAAATAAAAATATTATTACAGATGTTTCTTATACGAATTCGATTCAAAAGGTATATGTATGTTCGATGGGGCAAGTTGAATCATTGAAATATGGAGATATAGTAATTATTTATAGAACTGCTGAATATGGAAGGAGCGCAGAATATTCTGCGGTAGCCACGTCTGTTTGTGTAGTTGAAGAGATTAAAAAGCAAGATGAATTTACTTCATTTGAAGAATTTTATAAGTATGTAAGCAAATACAGCGTATTTGATAAAAGTGATTTACATTACTGGTTTGCGCGAGGAGGATGTAAAGCTATAAAAATGACATATAATGCGGCTTTGAAAAAACGAATTGTACGTCATGATTTAATAGAAGAAATTGGTTTAGAACGCAATCAGTATTGGGGATTTTTCGAATTGACAGATGAACAATTCCAAACAATGGTTCGCAGAGGAGAGGTTAACAAGATTTTTATAAATAAGAACTAATGTTCGAAAATGAGTTGCAATCATAGGTTGATTGACGTATAATATGTTATATAAACTTGTGAAATGGAGTGAAAATAATGTGTGTAATATTATTATCAATTAATCCTAATCATGTGGAAAATATATTGAATGGAACTAAGCGATATGAATTTAGAAAAAAAGTATGTAAAAGACATGTAGATAAAATTTTGATTTATTCTACAACGCCAATTATGAAGGTAGTGGGAGAGGCTGAAGTGGAAGAGGTTCTTGTTGATAATCCAGAGGCTATTTGGAAAAAAACAAAAACAAAATCAGGGATTGATAAAAAGTTTTTTGACCAATATTATAAAAATAGGGATCAGGCAGTGGCTTACAAATTAAGAAATGTTATTAAATATAGGCAACCAAAAGAATTAAAAGAGTATGGTGTGAGCAGTGCTCCACAGTCCTTTCGGTACATAGAAGAAATGTTTGATATATAATAGTTGTATAATCGATAATAAAACTTTATCGTAAAAATAAAATGGGCTTACTTGAAAAAGTAAATTCTGGAGCAATGGAAAATCGTTGAATATTGTAGAACAAAGGATTCTGTGATATACTGATAAAAAATAAAGGCGGTAAGAAAATGTCAGAGATTACAAATAATAAGAAGGGAACAATGCTGGAACGAGCAACGACGTGTTTTCTGTATGCCATTCTATGTATATTTCCATTGGTATTTGTCCATTACTATGCAGATATTCTTTATGTAAAATATTATTTTTATATTGGGTGCGCGGCGCTGCTTATTGCATCGGCTGTGATTTACGGAATTCTCTATTTCCGCAGAAATGGAAAGGAAAAGTACAAAGTCCGGACAACTGCTGCGGAAAAGCTTATGCTGGCTTTTCTTTTGGCAGCGACGATTTCCACGTTCCAATCCGACTATTTTTATGAGTCCTTTTGGGGGAACGAAGGCAGACTGACAGGGTTATTTCTGATACTCCTGTATGTAGCCTGTTTTTTTATTATAGCAAGATTTGGCAGCTTAAAAAGAAGGCTGTTAGATGCATTTCTTTTTGTTGGAAATTTAGTCTGTTTATTTGGAATTACAGACTATTTTCAGATGGACATCCTTGGATTTAAGGAGAATATGGTTCCAGAACAGTTGTTGATGTTTACCTCAACCATTGGTAACATCAATATTTATACAGTTGTTGTTGCGATGTTTACAGCAATTGCAATGATTCTTTTTATATCAGAAAAGAAGAAGTGCAAAAAAGCTTACTATTATATTACGCTGGTTATTTGTTTGGCAGCTTTGATTACGGGTCAGAGTGACAATGCCTATGTTTCTCTGCTGGCTCTGTTTGGCTTCTCGCCTCTCTATTTATTCCAGTATAGATGGGGAATAAAAGGATATGGAATTTGTGTTGCCACGCTGCTGTCTTTGATTTTTGGCATTCATGCAATTTCGGAAGCAATACCATCTGCAATAGGACTGGGAGGTATCATTAAGCCAATTGCATCAGTAAAAGTTCTTCCGATTGTTGTAGCAGCAGTCTGGCTGTGCTTGGCAGCGGCATTGTGGTTTGACCGGAACAATGAAAAAGAAGAGGTGTCTGTATGGTGGAGAAGGGGCTGGATCGGCCTTATCATCGCAGTAATTGCTGCAGTACTGTATGTATTGTATGACTGCAATGTTGCAGGAAACGCAGAAAAATATGCGCCTATCCAGAGTTATGTACTTTTTAATGAAAGATGGGGGACAAACAGAGGATATATTTGGGGCGCATCTCTTGAATGTTACCAGAACTTTCCGTGGTACCGGAAGCTGGTAGGCTTTGGTCCGGATACGTTTGGGATACTGACGTATAACAAATACCGTCCAGAAGCGTTCCGGCTCTTTGGAGAAATATATGACAGCCCGCATAACGAATACCTGCAGTATCTGGTAACAATGGGGGCAGCAGGATTGATTTCTTACGTAGCAGCAGTTTTTGCGACAATTAAACAGGTGTGGCAGAAACAAAAAGAAAACCCGATGGCAATCGCAGTGCTGTTTGCGCTGATTTGTTATTGGGCTCAGGCAGTTGTAAACATTAACATTCCGATTTCGGCCGCCCTGATGTGGACTTTATGGGGAATCGCAATGGCTTCCTGCAGAGAAAAACAATAATTGCAAAGGTATGACGAGAAAAAAAGCCATTTATTGGCTTTTTTTCATAATTTCTTAAAGAATTGCTAATATTTTCAGCAACCTAAAGATTGTACTTCCATATCCTTTTGTGATATACTACAGTAGGTTTCTATAAGCTAGGAAGACGATTGAAAGAGTTGAAAAAGATGAAGAAAAATGAAAAATACAAGAGATTAATGAAATTGCTTTTTTGTGTCGTACAAATTTCATTGATGGTATCTTTATATAGTTTTTTATGGATAGGATACTATAACAAAGTGATTCTGTATCCATTTTTCCGAAGAGGAAACTGGATGATGATCTTTATTTATATGTTGCTGCTTATCTTTTTTATGCAGCTATACGGCGGCTTTAAGGTAGGATACCTGAGAAAAGGAAATTTAATTTATTCCCAGATTTTATCAGCTTTTTTCGCCAATGCGATTACGTATCTCCAGATTGCAGTACAGAATAAGGCGTTTATGTCCCCTTTGCCGATGATTGGTCTGCTGGTGGCAGAAGCGTTGGTGGCGCTGCTTTGGACAACGGCCTTTCAGTGGATTTACAGCGGAATGTTTCCGCCCAGAAGGATGCTTTTAATCACAGGAGACCGTTCGGATTACCATCTTCGGGACAAGATTAATGCCAGAGATGACAAATATATTATTGAAAAAACGGTAAATTACAGACGGGGAATGGAGCGACTGATTCCGGAAATCCAGAAGTATGATGCGGTAATCATTGGAGATATGCCGTCCCATGACAGAAATGTGATTTTAAAATATTGCTTCCAGAATTCTATCCGTTCCTATAGTGTGCCTAAAATTTCCGATATTTTGTTAAAGTCTTCTAATGAACTGAATTTATTTGATTCACCGCTGTTATTGTCCAGAAATATGGGGCTGTCAATCGAACAGTTATTTGCAAAAAGACTGATAGACATTATTGGAGCATTAATCGGAATCATCGTTTCCCTGCCGTTTTTCATTATTATTGGGATCTGTATCAAGCTGACGGACGGAGGCCCTGTTTTGTATAAACAGACAAGGCTTACAAAAGATGGAAAGCCATTTGAGATTTATAAATTCCGTACCATGATCCAGAATGCAGAAAAGGACGGAATTCCAAGACTGGCGGCAGAAGGAGATCCAAGAATTCTGCCTATCGGACGGCTTTTAAGAAGAACGAGACTAGACGAACTGCCTCAGATTTATAATATTTTAAAAGGGGATATGTCGTTAGTCGGGCCGCGTCCAGAACGTCCGGAGCTGGTAGAAGAGTTTACAGCAGAAATTCCGGAGTTTCCAAGCAGAATGAAGGTAAAGGCAGGACTTACCGGCTATGCTCAGGTCTATGGAAAGTATAATACGACAGCTTATGATAAACTAAAACTGGATTTAACCTATATCCGGAATTATTCTGTTCTTTTAGATTTAAAATTGATTTTTATGACACCTAAGATACTGTTTTTAAAGGAAAGCACAGAAGGAGTACAGCAGTGAAAAAAGCGTTACTGGTAACTACTGTCAGTGGATTTGTACCCCAATTTGAGATGAATAATGTCCGTATGCTGCAGGAAATGGGGTATGAGGTGCATTATGCGGCCAATTATCATACGCCTTCCTATGGAAATGACAACAGCAGGCTGGATGGAACCGGAATCATCCGCCATCAGGTGGATTTTGAACGCAGTCCATTTACGCTGAAAAACATTGCCGTGTATAAGCAGCTAAAAAAGGTAATGAAAGAAGAGCAGTTCGATTTGGTGCATTGCCATACTCCGATGGGGGGCGCAATGGCAAGGATCGCAGGTCACGCTGCAAAAATAAAAACAATAATTTATACAGCTCATGGTTTTCATTTCTATAAAGGAGCGCCTTTAAAAAATTGGCTGATTTATTTTACCATGGAGTATTTGTTGTCGTACTGGACAACAGAGCAGATTTGCATTAATAAAGAAGACTATGAACTCGCAAAACGAAAATTTCATGCATCGAGGGTTGATTATATTCCAGGAGTAGGATTAGACTGCAGTAAATTTGGACACAATAGTGCCGATTTGGATGATTTAAAGTCAAAATTGGGAATTGCAAAAGACAAAAAAATTCTTTTATCAGCTGGAGAATTAATAAAAAGAAAAAATCACGAAACGATCATCCAAGCGGTTAAAGAGATGCACGATAACACGATTGTTTACGTAATTTGTGGACATGGTGAGTTGGAGGGTTATCTGAAAAAGCTTGTAAAGGAACTAGAAATAGAAGAACAAGTTTATTTCTTGGGATATAGAAATGATATTGCCGAGATATATCAGGTGGCGGATCTGTTTGTGTTTCCATCATATCAGGAGGGGCTTCCATTCGCTCTTTTAGAAGCAATGGCAAGCAAAAAGGCAGCTGTGTGCAGTAAAATCAGGGGAAATACTGATTTAATTGATGATGAAGACGTACTGGTAGAGCCTACAGATATGAGAGGCTTTTGTAAAGCAATTTCCAAGGTTTTGTCGGATAATGATTATAGAAAGTATTTAGAAAAGAAAAATTACGAGACTGCGCAAAAATTTGACAAGCAAAATGTGACAGGAATTATGAGACAGATTTACAGAGAGCTGGATTAGGAGAAGAATATGCCGAAAGTTTCAGTAATAATGGGAACATATAATGGAGAAAAAACTCTGGATGCGGCCATTCAGTCGATATGCGACCAAACGTTTACAGATTGGGAATTTATTATTTGCGATGACTGTTCAACGGATGGGACATGGGAGCATCTTCAACAGTGGGAAAAGAAAGATTCAAGAATTAAAGTAATTAGAAATAAAAAGAATAGCCAACTTGCATATAGCTTAAACCAGTGTCTTGCAATATGTCAAGCAAATTATATTGCAAGAATGGATGATGATGACTGGAGTTATCCAGAAAGACTAGAAATTTTGGTTGAATTTTTAGACTACCATCCAGAATATGCATTCGTAGGAAGCCTGGTCCAGTGCTTTGATGGGATTAGAGACGTAAATAGTCAACGATTATATAGAAAAGAAGTGCCTCAAAAAAGAGATTTCCTTTCAACATCGCCATTTGTGCATCCAACAGTTATGTTTAGAAAAGAAGCTTTGAAAGCTGTAAATAGTTATCGGATTTCAAAAGAAACTAGAAGAACAGAGGATTATGATTTATTTATGCGTTTGTATGCAAGTGGGTATAGAGGATACAATATCCAAAGGCCTTTGTATCGATATTATGTTACCCCCGATGCAATGGCTAAAAAAAGACTGTATCGTTACCGAGTTGATGAGGCAATTGTTCGATGGAAGGGATTTAAGGAATTAAAACTTTTTCCAGTAGGTTTTTTTTATGTATTAAGGCCTCTTTTAGTTGGGGCAATACCGCAACGTTTGATATGGTATTTAAAATATAAAGAGAAAGGTAATAAATCATATGGGTCGAATTAAGGAAATTTGGGAATATCGAGAAATGATTGTAAGTCTGGTTCGTAAAGATTTACGAGGAAGATATAAAGGATCTGTGCTGGGCTTTTTGTGGACTTTTGTGAATCCATTACTTCAATTATGCGTATATAATATCGTTTTTGCAACTATTATGCGAAATGGGATTGATAAATTCTATCTGTTTTTATTTGTAGCTTTAGTACCGTGGATCTTTTTTAATTCTTCAGTTATAACTGGCTCCACTTGTATTCTGACATCAAAGGATCTAGTTAAAAAAATTTATTTTCCAAGAGAAGTGCTGCCGATTGCTTATGTAACAAGCAGCTTTGTTAATATGCTGTTTTGCTTTGTTGTTATTTTTCTGGCAGTTTTATTTTCCGGAATAGGCTTTAACTTCGTTGCAATTTTATATCTTCCGGTTATCATGTTTGCAGAGTATGTGCTCGCGTTAGGAATTGCAATGCTGACAAGTGCTTTAACCGTTTATTTTCGAGATCTTGAACATATTTTGGGAATTGTAACTATGGCTTGGATGTATATGACACCAGTCTTATATAACGTAGATACTGTCCCAGAAAAACTGCTTCCGATTTTCTATATTAACCCAATGACTCCTATTATAATTGCTTATAGAGATATTTTGTATTTTAAAACAGTTCCAGAGTTGAATACTTTGATACATGGATTTGTACTGGGACTTTTTATTCTGGTAGTGGGATGGATTGGATTTGGAAAATTGCAAAAAGGTTTTATAGAGGAGTTATAATATGCAGGACGGAAATGCAATTGAGGTTAAGAATATAACCAAGAAATTTAAGGTTTATTATGATAAAGGAAATAGTTTAAAAGAAAAACTGTTGTTTTGGAAGCGTAATGCTTATGAAGAGAGATTGGTTCTGGATGGAATTAGCTTTAATGTAAGAAAGGGAGAGGCAATTGGCTTAATCGGAAAGAATGGCTGCGGAAAGAGTACTACTTTAAAAATGCTTACGCGAATTATGTATCCGAATAGCGGAAGTATTGAAATAAAAGGAAGAGTTTCTAGCTTAATTGAGTTAGGCGCAGGTTTTCATCCAGATATGAGTGGACGAGAGAACATTTATACCAATGCGGCAATTTTTGGATTGAATAAAAAAGAAATTGATGAACGCTTGGAAGAAATTATTGAATTTTCCGAAATGGAAGAATTCTTAGATAATCCAGTACGTACTTATTCTTCTGGTATGTATATGAGATTAGCATTTGCTGTAGCGATTAATGTAAATGCGGATGTGCTTCTTATTGATGAAATCCTCGGAGTTGGAGATGTCAGTTTTCAAAAAAAGTGTTTTGAAAAATTGCAGGAAATAAAAGCAAAAGGAACAACGATTGTGATTGTTTCTCATTCTTTGGAGCAAATTGAAAAAATATGCGAACGTTCTATATGGATTGAAAATGGAAGAATAAAAGAGATTGGAATGCCTCAGCTTGTTCATGAACATTATAAGACAGAAATGGAAGAAGAACGTTTAATAAAAAAAGAAGCAGTACTGAAAAAAAATGAAACAGAGGAACTAGAGATTCCGGAAGGATGTGCAAGAGAGGCTATAAGGACAGGGAACCAGAAGGTAAAAATACAGTGGATTTCTGTTAATGATGAAAAGAAAGATATATTGCAAAAAGTAGAAATCAGAAAAGGTTTTAAGATTTCATTGGAATATCGGACAGCTATGCCTGGAATAAAAGGAAAAGTGGCTTGCAGCATTGTCAATGAATTAGGAAAATTGTGCTGCTATGCAGATACGACAATTGATGGATATACAGAATTTACATTCGATGAAGAAGGAGTTGTCAGCTTGTTTATTGAAAGTCACTATCTTCCGGTTGGTAACTATACAATTCATTTAGTGCTTTTGAATGAGAAGAATGATGTTTTGGATTCTTTACAGAACGCAGTAAAGTTGTGGATAGTACCTGATAGTAATGGGTATGAAACTCTTCCAATGGAACATAGATGGGAAATAAAGACAGGGGTATAGAAATGTATTTTGATTTCAGTAAAGAACCAGGAAAAACGTGTTTAAAAAGAGAAAAGTGTGCAGAAGTGGAAGCATTGGTAAGTATTATTACTCCCTTTTATAATGCTGGTAAATATTTTGAACAAACATATAATTCCGTTTTAAATCAGACATTTCAGTGGTTTGAGTGGATTATTATGGATGATGGAAGTACAGACAGTGATTCATTGGAACTGCTTCAGCGTTTGGAAAAAAAAGATTCGAGAATTAAAGTGTATCATAAAGAAAACGGAGGAGTTTCAACTGCAAGAAATGAAGCGATTTTAAAGAGTACAACAGATATTATAGTACCGTTAGATTCTGATGATCTTTTAGTACCGACTTTTTTGGAAGTGACATACTGGGCGCTATACTTTAATCCGGATTATTCCTGGGCTTATACTGATTCCGTAGGGTTTCAAAATCAGGAATATTTATGGAAAAAGAATTTTGATGTGGGAGTCTTGAAAAGAGATAATTTTTTGGTTCTGACAGCTGCTATACGAAAGAAAGATTTAATAGAAGCTGGTATGTATGACACTTCTGAAAAATTTGCATATGAAGATTGGAAATTATGGCTTCAATTATTGGAATTAGGAAAGAAGCCGATTCGGGTACCCATTTATGGATTTTGGTATCGGCGTTTAGACGGCGGTGTATCAGATACTGTAAAGAAAGATGGAGATACTAAAAAAAGAGCAATGGAGTTAGTACAGCAGCAGGCTCAAAAAGTATCGAATGATATTGCGGCAAAAGAATATCCTTATGCAACACCTTTAAACACATACGCTCCAATAAGGATCAGTAATTGGGATAAAGAAAAGAAAATAAGCAGTGAAAAGAGAAAAACGCATATTATGTTACTGCTTCCATGGATGGTAATGGGAGGAGCAGATGCGTTTAATTTGGATGTTGTAAAGAAAATAGATAAAAGCAAATATGAAGTAAGTATTTTGACAACCGTACATACAGAACAGAATTGGCGGCAGCGTTTTGAAGAATATGTTACAGACATTTTTGAATTGCCTACATTTTTAAACGTAGAAAATTACCCAGAATTTATTAGCTATTTTATAAAAAGCAGAGGGGTGGATGTTGTATTTTTAACAAATTCATACTATGGATATTACATTGCTCCATGGCTTAAAATAAATTTTCCGGAAATTGTTTTAATTGATTACGTACATATGGAAGAATGGTACTGGAGAAGCGGCGGATTTGCACGTGTATCAGGCGCACTGGAAAACATTACTGAAAAGACATTTGTCTGCAACAATAAAACCAGAGACATTTTAATTAATAAGTTTCAGAGGAATACGGAAAGCGTAGAAACCCTTTATATAGGCGTAGATAAAGATAAATTTAGCGCGGACAAGTATGAACGTGGATTGGTAAGAAAAAAAATGGGAATAGGGGAAAAGCGGCCAGTCGTATTATTCCCTTGCCGTATTCATCCGCAAAAACGCCCATTTTTAATGTTGGAAATTGCGAAAAAGTTACAGGAATTTATTCCGGAAATTGCTTTTTTGGTTGTTGGAGATGGCGACCAGTTAAGTGAGCTGAAAGCTGTGGCAAAACAAAAGCATTTAGAGAAGACAGTATATTTTGCAGGACGTCAGAATGAGATGCAGCCATATTATCGAGACAGTGATATAACATTGATATGCTCATTAAAAGAGGGATTAGCATTAACGGCATATGAATCCTGTTCTATGGGAGTTCCAGTTGTAACAGCAGATGTAGGTGGACAGGCAGAGTTAATAGATGATTCAGTTGGAGCAGTCATTCCGCTTATGCAGGAGGAAGGTTCAGATTTAGATCTGAGAGAATTTTCAGATGAAGAAATTGGTATGTATGTAAATGCTATCCAAAAGCTGATTGAAAATCAAGAAGAATATAAACAGAAGTGTTTTAATTGCAGGAAAAAGGTAGAGGAAAACTTTTCTACAGATGTAATGATTGCCAGACTGCAGAGTGAAATAGAGCAGCTTTTAACAGATGACAGTATTTGCAAAAAAAGAAGAGACATCGCGAATGAGCTTAATAAATATCGAGGACTTATTACGGATAGATTGACTGTATACCAGGAAATAGAAAATGTTGAGGCAATGTATCATCAAGATTATTCAGCAGATTCGAAATCAGAGCTTATGAGAATTGCAAATTCTAAATGGGGAAGACGCGCTATCAAATTGGCGTTTAAGTTACGATTGAACAAGTTATTTAAATAGGGAAGATGCTATGGAAAAGATAAGTGTGATTGTTCCGGTTTATAAGGTAGAAAAGTATTTAGATAGATGTATAGAATCAATTATTAAGCAGACATATAAAAATTTGGAAATAATTTTAGTTGATGATGGTTCGCCAGATAGATGTGGTGAAATCTGTGATAGTTATTCCAACAAAGACGGGCGGATTAAAGTAATACACAAAACAAATGGAGGTTTGTCAGACGCAAGAAACGTAGGGATAGAAGCAGCTTCAGGTAATTATATATCTTTTATTGATAGCGACGACTGGATAGATAAGGATATGCTGGAATTGTTGTATAAGATGATAAAAAAACATGATGCAGATATTGCTGAATGCAGTTATAGAAATTATTATAAGGACTGTGTTAAAGAAGAGACATTTTGCACAGCAGAGCAAATTGTAGGGGACAATATTTTTGCTTTACAAGGAATGTTGGATTGGAAATATTTTAAGGCAGTTGCATGGAATAAATTATATAGACGTTCAGTGATTGGAGATATAAGATATCCAAAAGGAAAATTACATGAAGATGAGTTTACAACATACAAGTATTTTTACGAGGCAAAGAAGTTAGTATATATTGATGTGTCAAAATACAATTATGATCGGAGCCGGACGGATAGTATCACTGGAGATAAGTTCCGTATACAGAATCTGGATGCTTGTGAGGCGCTTAGAGAAAGAATAGATTTTTTTCAAGCACATAATTTAAATAGTTTGGAAGAAAAACTGAATAATACATATTTTTGGATTTTGTTTGACCGCTTAGACGCTTGTATAGAAGAAAAAATCGAAGGGGAACCCATTAACAGGCTGGTAGAAAAAGCCCAAAAAGATGTTGAGGTGTTTCGCGAAAGACCGTGTTTACCAGAATATTATAATAAATTGGTAGTATTGAGCCAGGGATTTGAAGAGTATACGAAACAATATATGCAAAAGAAAAATAATGTATAGGAAGGTTATCAAGATGGTAAGTGTGATTGTCCCTGTTTATAATGCGGAAAAAACATTGGGATACTGCATTAGTTCAATTTTACGCCAGAGTTATTGCGAGTTAGAACTAATTCTAGTAAATGATGGTTCTCAAGACAAATCACTTGAAATTTGTAATAATTATAGGGAATTAGATTCACGAATTAGAGTAATTGATATTCCAAATGGTGGGGTTAGCAATGCAAGAAATATAGGAATTAAAGAATCGCAGGGCGATTATATTGTGTTTGTAGATTCGGATGATTATATTGCTCCTGATATGTTAGAAGTTTTATATAAAAAGATAGAACAATATAATAAAGATATCGTTATTTGTGGAATGAATATTATAGAACTGGAAGATGATTGTGTAAAAAAACGGCAATATAGTTTTGATGCAATTGGTAATGAAGTGGTATATAATCATGAACTATTTATGGAAAAACTTCCGATATTGATGTGGAGAACAGCGTTGATGGAAGGCCCATGTAATCGTATGTATCATGCCAAGCTAATTAGGGAACATCAAATAAAGTTTCCTGTGGATACATCTTTCGGAGAAGATTTCTTATTTAATTTAGAATATTATCAAAATGCGAACGGAGTAATTCTGCTAAATAGACCATACTACTATTATATCTTTTCGAATGAGGAGTCATTGTCACAAAAATTTAAAGAAAATTTGTTTTATAATCAGAAAAGGTTAATGGAAGAGCTTCGAAAAGTTTTAGTAGAAGAAAAGGTTTGGGATAAGTGTGAAAAGGAATCTTATTATAATTATTTGATTGGACAAGTATTGAATTGCATTAAGATGTTATTTCATGAAAATAATCAGTTAGATAAGGAGCAGATAAAAAAAGAATTAGCTATTATCTGCAATGATGAATTAGTAAGAAAAGGGTTGGAAAAATCAGATTATATTCCAGAAGGTACAAATTATATTTTAGCTGGGTTAAAATCCTGTGATATAGAAAGTATTTGGTGGAATTCAGATAGAAAATTTGTGAAAGGAATCAATTGTAATATATTAGAGGAATGTGAGGAGCAGAAAGAAGAGTGTATCATACCTAATCCAGGATATATAAATAGAGGTATATGCTTTATATTACATCAAATGAATAAAGTTATTTCAAATAGTAGAATGAAAAGGCTAGAAAGTTCATTAAGGGCTCAAGGAATAAAGCGAACGCTGAGAAAATGTGGCTAAAGATATTAAAATGGAAAGTGAAAGAATGCTAGGGGATAATGGATAGTGTTGTGCGCATGTATACAGACACGAATGCATTGGCTTTAGGAGGATAGTTTGAGAGATTTTCCGCTGCATTGAGGAGACAAATGTTGGAAATCATAGTTTTAATATCACTTATTTATATTGCTGTTTTAGCAGAAATTTTGGGAAAGAAACAGCAATTTTTGCAGGATTAGAAAAGTATATAATTACTAATATTGTTTTATTTATTTCGGCACTATTAAATATTGTGACAGGAGTATTTTCACTTATTGTATTGATTATAATGGGAGTACAGTTTTTATCAGATATATAATGAGAAATTTGATAGAAGGATTGACTACAGTTATATTATTACCTTTTTTACTAGAAAGAGATGTTTTGATTAGGATGGGAATTATTGGTTACTGTATTTCCGCAATCCATGAAGGAATCAAGGAACGCCTAAGATATATCGTATGGTATGATATAGACGCAGAAAGAAGATTATAAGTCAAAGGAGAGGCTGATGAAGATTTTTGAAAGAAAGCATATAATTATTATAACAAATATTACTGCATTTATATTGGCATTTTTTATGGTGGTATTGCAGAGTAAAAGCAGTGCTTTATCAGTAGTGTGTACTAATTTGACATTTTGTTACATTTATTTTTTGATAATTGAATTGATTTTTTTCTGCCTTTATGATTATCTGAAAATAATTAGTAAAAGGGAGTTACTTGTAAGTTGTATAGGAACAGGTATCATTTTTTTATGTGTAGGATTTTTCATTATATACTATCTTGTAAAGGAAAATGATATTTATACATGGGATAGTTGTGTTTATTGGATTAAGGCTATTAATCAAGAAAAAAATGCATATAGTGATTTAAAATATATGTTCAAAGCTGTAAGAGAAACTCTTGGAAGCCAAGAATATAATGATATGGCAGCAGTTCCTCTGGTTCCATTTGTACACTATTTTGGTGCAACTTTTCCTAAATTTGTATTTTACAATTATTTACTGTATTATTCACCAGCATGTATAATAATTAGTCTTTATATTATAAGAGTTATAGAACACGGAAAATTTTCTGTTAATAAATATTTGTTGACATATTTTGTAAGTTTGGTAATGCCAGGGCTATTTTTGCCATTAACGGATGGCTATCTTGATGTTATTGGAATTTTAATCATTGCTCTTATGTTGCATACAACTTATGACTGGGATTATACAAAAATTTCTTTTAGTATAATTCTTAAAGTATCAATTTTAAGTTTATTGTTATTGTTGGCAAGACGTTGGTACGCTTTTTTTATAGTAGGATTTTACTTTGCTTTAGGTGTGGAATTTGTATTAAATGAGTTGCAAAACCGTAGGTGGGTAAAGAAGAATTGGTATCATTTTTTTGAAAACTATATATTTATTGGAGCAATTTGCATAGTAATTTTATTAGTAGTTGCACCAGAGATATTTGAACTATTCTTTGGTGGGGGGTATAGTAATGCATATAGTGCATATAAGACAAGAACATTTTATCAAGACTTTTTGGATATATTAAAAGATTTTGGGGGATGGTTTACAGTTCTCGCCGTAGTAGGTATCATTAAAGGAATTGTTTCCGAATATCGGAGAGGAAAACAAAGAAAGTGGATACTTCATTTAACTATTTCTACTATAGTAACATTTGCTTTATTTCAACATATACAAAGTATGGGAGAACATCATAGATATTTGATGATGCCTTTATTTTTGATGGCTATTTCCTATACAATAGGAAGTCTGTACAACTTTATACATTCAAAAATTATAACAGGGATATGGACGGCAATGATTACTTTAATTAGTTGCATGAATTTTTTGAATTCTTTTACTCCTTTTTTCAATTTTGATATGTGTCTAATATCTCAAATTAGTGAGCCACCTGCCAACAGAGATGATTTAGAAGAAGTAAATCACATAGTAGATTATCTTATAAAAGAAACGGATAATACAAATAAGAAAGTTTATATTGCCGTTGATTCATCTGAATTTTCTCAGGAATTATTGATCCGCTCGAAAATGCCGGAGAGAATTTCAGCAGTTCCAGCAATTATTGGTGCCAATATTAAAGATACCAGAGATGGTTTTCCATCACAAGCGTTTTTGGCAGATTATCTTTTGGTAGCGCCTACGTTAGAAAATGATCAAAAGATTATATCAGAGTTGACTAAAATAATCACAGAGAATGAACAAACTAAGCAATATTACTCGTTAGTAGCAGAAGAGATGATAACTGGCGGAAATCATATATATATTTATCAAAAGATTGCGCCGATGACTAAGGAATTTATAGATATTTTGAGTGAACAGTTACAGCAACAGTATATAGATAATGAATTTGTATATTCTCCGAATTATTTTGTAGGATTGGTAAATGTTGAAAATGCAGAGGAGTTTGAATATTATTTTTGGCTGGATGGATATTATGCAAAAAAGCCAAAAGACGATAATCTGGAAATTTTTTATATATTGAACAGTCAGTTTGATACAATTGAATTCGATATGGAAAACTGGAATCCAGATATGCGTTTACGAGTTTATGCGGATGGGAATATCATTTATGATGAAATTATGAATTATAATGGTACGTCACATTATGAGTTTTCTGTAGAAGGCGCGAATGAACTTCGCATTGAAATAGTAGGTAAGCATGAACAGATGTATGTATTTTCAAATGGAAAATTAACAGAAAAATAGTTAATAAGAAATAAATATGTATGAAAAATAAAAGGGAGAACGAAAGATGGGGACAAAACTATATGTAATTATTCCATGCTATAATGAAGAAGAAGTTTTACCAATAACATCAGAATTGTTTTTGCAAGAACTTCAGGATTTGATAAATAAAGAAAAAATTAGTGATAATAGTAGAATACTTTTTGTAAATGATGGGAGCAGGGATGGTACTTGGGAAATTATTATGAAATTGTCTAGGCAGGATCAGCATTTTATAGGAATTAGCCAAAGCCGTAATCGAGGCCATCAAAATGCTGTGCTTGCGGGTTTAATGGAAGCAAAAGATGTGGCAGACATTACAATATCGATAGATTGTGATGGGCAGGACGATATAAAAGCTATGGAAGCTATGGTAGATGCTTATCATGAAGGGGCTGAAATAGTATATGGAGTTCGTAGTAGAAGAGATACAGATACGTTTTTTAAACGTTTTACAGCAGAATTTTTCTACAAACTTTTAAATAAAATGGGAGCAGAGGTGGTATATAACCATGCTGATTATAGGCTGATTTCTTCCAGAGTTCTTAAAGAATTTGCCAATTTTAAAGAGGTAAATTTATTTTTAAGAGGTATGGTTCCACTTGTTGGATTTAAAAGTACAAATGTATACTATGAGCGACATGAGAGGATTGCTGGAGAATCTCATTATCCATTAGCAAAGATGCTGGGATTAGCTTTTGATGGTATTACGAGTTTAAGCATAAAACCGATAAGATTGATAACAGGTTTTGGCATAGGAGTTTCCATGCTGAGTTTTATTGGAATTATATGGGCAGTGGTTTCACAGTTTCTAGGTAAGACAGTAGCTGGATGGACGAGTACTGTTTGCATTGTTTGTTTTATGGGAGGAATACAGTTAATTTGTCTTGGAGTATTGGGTGAATATATAGGCAAAATTTACATGGAAGTTAAAGCTAGGCCACGTTATATTATTAGTGAAAGAACGTGGGAAAAAATAGATACTGATAGTAATTAGATGGGGAAGTAAGAAGGAAAATAGAAAAATGGCTATGGACATCTGGCTTTTTGAAAAAGGATTATGGCTAGAATTAGTATTTTAAATAGTATCTTTTTAATCCAGATTCTGTTAATAGTGCAACGAGGTACAATTTCTGCTATTTTTGATAGTTTAAGGCTTTATATGGTATAGCATTAGGTTTATGTAGAGAAGTAACAGAACGAATAGAAAGAATTCCTTTGAAGAAAATCTATATTGATGTGACTGAGATTTTTTGCATAAGTGGGATTACTTACTGTATGTTTATCTATAAGGGTAGTTTCGAAATACGTATTCCGTTGCTATTCTTTTATAGTGGCTTAATAGTAATTTCTTTTTTACAGAAATTAACAATAGCTCTAGCGATGAATAAGAAGTTTTTTGGCTTTTGGGGGATGGTAAGTTATGCAATTTATGTATCACACTTGCAAGTGCTTACTAAATTTGGATGGATACCAGGTTTTGATCTTCTAAAAAAATAAAGCATATAGCTATATGATAATTCTTGTATCGGTAATAGTATATGGGATATTTATGAACTATCTTCCTGGAATTATACATAAAAGTTTGTTATAGCTGCAAGGGTTCGTTCACGCGAAAAATACTATCAGATATATACGATATGGGGAGTTGGATTAGTAATGAAAAGGCAGTTGGAAAGAACAGTTTGGATTGATTTGTTAAGGGTTAGTGCCATATGTTTGATGATGCTTTATCATCTATGTGGAAAAGGTATGTGGTGGGCAACAACCGAGCAATACCAGACTAGCTTTTTTAGTGTAGAATATAGAACTTTGATATTTTTTCATATGATATCAAGAATCTGTATTCCAGTTCTTTTGATGATATCGGGAATGTTTCTTCTGGATCCGGAAAAGGAATTATCAATAAAAAAGCTTTTTGCGCATAATATATTAAGAATTTTTCTTAGTTTGGTGTTTTGGAATGCATTATACTCTATATATTATACGTATCAGATGGGACAGCAAGGCGAAAGTTTGTTAGCGGTCTTTAAAACGCACTTTTTTGAGACTCACTATCACTTGGAGTTTTTATATGCACTTATTGGAATTTATATAATAACACCTGTTCTACGAATCTTTACAAAGAGAGCAGATAAGCATGAGTGGAATTATCTGTTACTATTATTTTTTATTTGCATTTCAGTTATTCCAACTTTGCAAATGATACATTTACCGTTGGTTGAAAGAGAAGGGATAAATTATGTCGCTAGATTTCTTCCAAGATATATAAGTGCTTCAAGCGGGATTGGTTATGTTGCTTTTTATATGATGGGCTATTATTTGAAAAAGTATGGGATTTCAGAAAAATTGTTGAAAGCATTAACTGTAATAGTAATTTTTTGCGGAATAGTGGAGGTAATAGGAAAGCCATATTTTCCAGAAGTGGTGGCAGGATTAGGCTATTACGATATAGGGACGATTTTTGGTGGGATAGTCTTTGTTTGCTACATGAAAAAAGAATTTCAAGACTATCCATTCTCATCTAAAAATAAGACAGTAGTTGCATTATTGGCTAAATGGTCTTTTGGTGCGTATTTGGTACACGATTTTGTTTTGCAATTTTTTATTAATGATAAGTCATATATTCTCATAACGTCTCCAGTGCGCGGTATCATAATAGATGAGCTTATAGTTGTAGCTGTAAGTTTTGGTATAAGTGCATTATTTAATGAATTGCCGATTATACGAAAGTATTTTGTATAAAATACCTAGCATCAGTGTACAGGGGTAACGCAGCAGGCACGTCATCTGGACGTTTCTGACCGTATTGCCCCCTGTACACTGATGCTATGAAAACGTAAAATATGCGAGGAGTATATGAAAAAAATAATAGATAAAACATTTGTAAAGTTTATAATAGTTGGAGTTTTGAATACACTTTTTGGAACTGCGATTATGTTTGGATTATATAATTTAGCAGGATGTAATTATTGGATTTCTTCAGCAGCAAACTATTTTTTCGGTAGTATTCTTAGTTATTTTTTAAATAAGTATTTTACATTCCAAAAGAAAGAAAAGTCGTTAAAAATAGTTGCTAAATTTATAATTAATATATTAGTTTGCTATATACTGGCTTACGGATTAGCGAAACCATTTGTGCATTTTATGCTCCAAGGCACAGGGAAAAAAGTGCAGGAAAATATGGCAATGTTAGTGGGAATGGGGATATTTGTAATACTCAATTATGTTGGACAAAGGTACTTTGCTTTCAACAATCAGTAAAAATGGTAAAGGAATACTTAAATTAGGAGGAGATATTGATGCTAGATAGGATTTGGCCGTTTAATAAATTGTATGATTTATCAAGAAGAGTTTATGCGCTAAAAGAAGAAGTAACATTTTTACAATCTCAGTGTGAGGAGTTAGAGGTCTTAAAGTCAATTCAGCAACAGGAACTGTTAAATATCGAAACGATACAAGAAAAAAGTAATAAAGTTAGTGAAATGCATAAAATGATGCTGGATAAGATAGCAAATAAAACCGAAAATGAGATAATTGAACTGCGAGAACTACTAGACGGTAATCGGGAAGCTTATAATATAGAGAAAGAAGAACAACGAAATGATTTGTGGTTTACCAAGTTTGGTTTTGACAATATGATATCCGAGCTTCAATTAAATGCAGTTGAGCAGGTTGTTCCAGGAAATAGAAAACGTCTTGAAGCATTGAAGGATACACATATGGGCGAAATCTGTTTTGTAATTGGAAATGGCCCTTCTTTGAAAGCAAGAGATCTTGATAAGTTAAAAGAAAAGGGGATTTTCTGCTTTGCATCTAAAGGAATTTATAACATTTTTGAGGAGACACAATGGAGACCGGATATATGGGGAGTATCGGACTTAGATTATATAGCAATTAAGAAAGATAAGTTAAATGAATTAGATGGATTTATTAAATTGGTTTGTGCTCAGTCATTGATAAAGTGTGGAATTGAAATTAGCAATAGTATTTATTATCCGTTTATTCAGGCTGAAAGAAAACCTAAATTTTTCAATAAAGATGTAACTCGTGGAGTACATTTTTATGGAACAATAACAGCAAAACTGATAAATTTTGCTGTTTATATGGGGTTTAAAAAGATTTATCTATTAGGATGTGATCATACACTTCCAATAAAGACTGATGAACATGGAAAAAAAGTTGTAGATACGAGTAAAAATATGCATTTTGGAAGCAATTACTATGATAGTAAAGAAGAGCAGCAGAAAGCGTATATGAATATAGAGAATGCAGAAAGCGCCCAGCAGTATGTTACAGATTCGTATAAAGACATCAAGTATTTTTGCGATCAGCTAAGTGTTGAAATTTATAATGCAACACGAGGAGGAGAACTTGAGGTATTTCCAAGAGTAAATTTTGATGAGATATAATAAAATATGCAGAAAAGCAAGAAGGTAGAAAAATGAAGATAGTAGCAATAATGCCGATTAAACTGAATAATGAACGTCTGCCTGGAAAAAATACAAAATTGTTAGGAAATGTGCCATTAATGGATTATGAATTGGAAAGTCTGAAGCAGACAAGATTACTGGACGAGATTTATGTATACTGCAGTAGTGACTTGGTAAAAGAATATATTCCGGAAGGAATTACTTATTTGAAACGGCCAACATTTTTAGATCTTCCAACGTCAAATTTCACACAGATTTTTGATAATTTTTCTCAGACGATAGATGCGGATATTTATGTATATGCTCATGCAACGGCACCATTTATCAAAATTGAGACTATGAAAGAATGCATTTGTGCAGTTCGAGATAAAGATTACGATTCGGCATTTTGTGCTGTAAAAATACAAGACTTTCTATGGAAAGATGGGGAAGCATTAAACTTTGATGCGGCAAACCTTCCGCGAAGTCAGGACTTAGAACCAATATATCGTGAAACGTCAGGAGTATATGTTTTTACAAAAGAAGTATTCGAAAAATATCATAGAAGGATAGGAAAGAAACCATATATAAAAGAAATATCATATAAAGAAGCTGTCGATATTAATAATCCAGAAGATTTTTACTTAGCAGAGGCATTGCTAAATATTAATTTCTAGAAAAGAGGAAATATGGATAAATACAGTTTACTGGAATGTACGCTACGAGATGGCGGATATATCACAAATTGGCATTTTGAAGAGAGAGCAATAAAAAATATTATTCAAGGATCAGTGGATGCAAATATAGATTACGTTGAAGTGGGATATCTTAATCATAAAAAATATGAGAAGGATACTACTCAATTTGAAACAATAGAACAAATTATAGAGTATTTGCCTGAAAATCGTAAACAAGCTATGTTTTTGGCAATGGCAGATGTACAGCAATTCTATCCTGAGGATTTAACGCCTTATACCGGAAAATCTATAGATGGAATTAGAGTGGTGTTTTATAAACATCAAATTGAGGAAGCGTTAAAATTATCGAAAGCAGTAAAAGAAGCAGGATATCAATTATTTGTGCAGCCAATGGTAACAGTGGATTATACACTTGATGAATATGTAGAAGTTGTAAAGAAATTTGCTATGCTGCAGCCATATGCAGTTTCTATAGTAGACAGCTTTGGCTATATGACAAAACAGGACTTTCGTAAGTATTTTAAAGTATTGGACAACATATTAAGTCCAGAGGTATCGATAGGATTTCATTCACACAATAACATGAATTTAGCATTTTTAACGGCGCAGGATGTATTTGAATATAATACCCAGCGAAATATTATATTGGATTGCTCTTTATATGGAATGGGGCGAGGTGCAGGAAATCTGAATACAGAATTGATATTAAATTACTATAATATAATACTAGGGACAAAATATGATTGTTCAAAGATTATAGATTTAATTAGTGAATATATTATGCCAATTGCAAAAGAAAAGAAATGGGGATATTCGCCATATTTGTTTCTGACAGGGTTGAAGCATTATCACCCCAATTTTGCCTGCTATTTATTGGACGAGCATCCAGAGGTTTCTGTAAGTGAATTTAATAAATTTTTAACCACTATACCAGAAGAAATGAAAACAAAATGCAAGAAAAATTATGTGTTGGATATGTGGAACATATTTGTGGAAAATGTGGAACAGTAACTGGCAAAGAGAAGTATTTAGAGGGGTTTAGGAAAAACTATGTATAACAAAATTAAATACATGGTCTTTGATGTGGATGGTACATTGACAGATGGAAAACTTTATATAGGAAATAACGGTGAAGTTTTTAAAGTATTTAATGTAAAAGATGGTTATGCCATTCATGATATTCTGCCAGAGATGGGAATTACTCCTGTAGTTTTGACTGCCAGAAGCTCAGAAATTGTAAAAAGACGCTGTGAAGAATTAAACATTAAGAATTGCTACCAGGGAATTAAGAATAAAAAAGAAAAATTACTAGAGTTGATTGAAGAATGGAAACTATCATTGAATCAAAATGGAATATGTGAGGAACTAGCATATATTGGTGATGATATTGTGGATTTGCCATGCATAGAAATATGCGGATTTTCAGCCTGTCCATATGATGCAGTCAAAAAAGTAAGAGATAAAGTTGATTATGTCAGTATTTATAAAGCCGGAGATGGGGCAGTACGAGACATCATTGAGCGGTATCTAGAATATAAAAAAGAAGGATAAAAGTGGGAAATGAATCTGAGTGAACAATTAGAATTAATTGATGGAACAGAAACAATGGTAAGTCAATGCTTAAGTGTGGTAAAAGAACATGATGAAATAGTTATATTTGGTGCTGGTGTTGGGGGGGGGAGCATTATATAAGTTATTAAAAACAAATAAGCTTGAAAATCGTATTAAGTCATGGTCTGATAATAATGTCTTGAAGCATTATCAGCCTTATATGCAGGAAGAATTGGAAATAATTCCTCCAGAAGAAATTATAAAAAGATTTAATAAAGATGTTTGTGTTTTGGTGGCATCATCAGCATTTGATCTGATTAAAGACCAATTAATAGGATATGGATTAAGAGAAGATAATATTTATTTGTTTAATTTTGCATTTATGGATCTGGAATATACAGATTTTGAATTTATTAAAGACCATATTAGTGATTTTGAGAGAGCATATAAAAGGATGTCGGATAAGAAATCACAAGAGGTATTTGTGAATATTTTAAATTATAAAATTACGAAAAATGAGAAGTATTTGACAAAGCTTCAGAACTATGTGGATGATGAAAAGAGCCAATACTTTGACAGTGGAATTTTTGAATTTTTGCCAAACGAGAGATTTTTGGATATCGGTGCATATATAGGGGATACGTTTGAGACTTTGGATAAAATCTATAGAGATAGCTGGGAACATTATTATGGATTAGAGGCAGATGAAAAAATTTATAGAAAATTAGTAGGTACATTAAAGAAAAGTCAAAAGGAAGAGAAATGCTCTATTTATAATGCAGCTGCCTGGGATTCGAATACTACATTATATTTTGAAAGTAATGCTGGCTCAAGTACTGTGAGTAATCATCAAACGGAATTACAAATACCAGTGTCTGCTAAAAAAGTAGATGAGCTTTTAGAACATGAAAAGGTTACGTTTGTAAAAATGGATATTGAAGGCGCTGAAATGAATGCTTTACGGGGAATGAAAAGATTGATTCAAGAGAACAAGCCCGTATTAGCAATATGCGTATATCATTTAAGAGACGATTATTATAAAATTACAGATTTTATAGAAAGTATTTTACCCGAAGAATATACTTTTTATATGAGACAGTATAGATATACACCAACGGAAACGGTTTGTTACGGAGTGCCAAAGAATAGACTAAAAATGAACTAACAGTAAGAAAGCTTGTTTATATTAATATTAAGTTAGAGTGCGGCTATAAAATCACAGAAATTAGAAAAAAGAAAGGCAGAATGAAAGAACAGAAGCAAATCAAGAAGTCAATTATTATTTATAATATCATATGTTATATACTATTAGTATGCGGAAGTGTTTACTTTCATGCGCTATATAAAAAAAGAATAGCTATTTTTTTGCTGTAATTTTTGGATGTTTTTACGCAGTACAGCTGTTTTTATTGAGACTAGAAGAAAGGCATTTAAAGAGACTGAAACATATTTTGGTGGGCAGTTGCCTCTTTGCATCAGCAGCATTTTCTGTGATAGTTGTAGAAATAGTCAGCGGAAATCTTTTTATTGAAATACAATATTTGGTAGGAAATTTTTTAATTTATAGCGTGATATATTTTGTATTATTGTTTATTACAAGACGTTTACTGGCAAGTACGGTAATAGGGATGTTAGTATTACTTGCTTTTACAGTGGCAAATTACTATGTGACTCAGTTTCGGGGAAATCCAATTGCTCCAAGTGATTTTTTGTCAATAAGAACTGCAGCAAGTGTTATGAATGCATACCGCTATGAAATTACATGGGAAATGTATTTGTCTATTATTATGATTTTATGGTGGTTTGCAATTGTAAAAACAGTTGTATATCTGACAGGAAGAATGAGCAGGAGAGAAGTTTTACATTGGACATTGCCAGTAACCTTGATAGCTGCAACAATTATAGGTTCGGAGTTCTTTTTGCCCAATTTAGATTTGTGGGATTTGAAAAATAATATAAAAAAATATGGCGTGGGAATGAGCCTTGTTTCCAATACAAAAAAGATGTATATTAAAGCGCCAGAAGGATACTCATACAAAAACCTTGAATTATGGCTTGACGAGTATAAACAGCATGAGGAATCTAGTCAGCAGAAGACTCCAAACATCATTGTTGTGATGAACGAGAGCTTTGCAGATTTGACTATGCTGGAACCATTTATGGATAGTAATATTTATATGCCATATTATAATACATTGACAAATAATACCGTTAAAGGAACTGTTCTGGTTTCGACAGCAGGTGGTGGAACAGCCAATACTGAGTATGAGTTTTTGACAAGAAATTCAATGGCTTTTTTCCTGGAATGGTACCATACCAGCAGCTTGTTAAAGGACAAACAGATTCATTGGCAGATGATTTAAAACAGAACGGATATAGAGCAGTAGCATTGCATCCATATGGAAGATATGGGTATAACAGAGATAAGGCATATCCCTCTTTAGGATTTGACGAATTTTTGGATGTAACGTCTTTTGAAAATCCAGAGTTGGAACGAAACTGCTATGTCACAGACGAAGAATCTTATAAAAAAATAATTGAAATATTTGAGGCCACAGACGAACCATTATTTGTTTTTAATGTTACTATGCAGAATCATGGCGGCTATGAGACTGGATTTTTTGGAGAGAACGTTATTTCGATTCCAGGGATGGAGGGAGAGTTTCCAGATGTGGAAGAATATTTAACTTTGATAAAAAAATCTGATGAGGCGTTTCAGATATTAATTGATTATTTTTCACAGGTTGAAGAACCCACTATTATTGTAATGTTTGGAGATCATCAGCCTAAAATTTCAGAAGAATTTTATGAGAATATAATGGAAAAGCCTTCAGAAGAACTATCACTAGAAGAGATGCAGAAAAAATATGAGGTGCCATTTTTCATTTGGGCAAATTATGATATACCAGAGCAAGAAAATGTTTATACTAGTATGAATTATTTAAGTGGGTTAGTTTTGCAAACTGCGGAAATGGGAATGACGCCTTATCAAAAATTTTTATTAGATTTGAGAGAAAAGATACCAGCGATGAATATGATGGGATATCTTGGAGATGATGGAGAATGGCATTATTACTATGAGGAAAATCAATATAAAGAGCTGTTAGATAAATATTGGCATATTCAATACAATAATGTATTTGCTAAGAGAAAAAGTGAGGAATGATTTGAAGAATAAGTTTTAGTGTCCGAATAATGTTTCCTTGCTTTTTGAATATAATAAGGTATAATAAAAGATATAGAAACGATGTATTTGTTGTAATTTAAGGGAATCTGAGCAAGAATTAGCAGATTCCCTTTTTATAAAATAACCTTCTAGAGAAAGCAACTATCAAAAGACGTGAGGAATATTATGCCGGAATTATTTTTTCTGCTATTTGCATTTTTAAAACCATTTTATATGTTGCCATCGGGAAGTGTCGGACTTGCGGATCTGAGTATGGCGGTCTGTGCGGCCAGCCTGGCTTTCCGTTCTGTAAAGAAAAAGGAATTAGTATCGACATTCAGACAGGATTGGCTGCTGTATTTATTTCTGATAGCTGTGGCAGTCATTAATGGAATATACGCTATAATCTATAATAATTATGAATTTATTCGATATACTGCCTTTTGGATCTACAATGCAGGGGCAATTTGGAGCTTCCGACAGCTGGGAAGATTATATGGACAAAGCTTTTTTACGAAATTAAACTACGTAATAAAAGGAAATATAGGGATTCAGTTCCTGATGTTTTTGTCTGGAAGAGGGCGTATTTTTTACGAGTATTGGGGCGGAACCCGTTATATGGGAACGTTTAACGATCCGAACCAATTAGCATTTTTCCTTTTTATGATGATGCTTCTGGCATATTTATATGCCTGTCGATACGGAGATCGGAGTTTTCCGGTATTTTATCTGTTGGCGCTTCCTGTTATTCTGGCATCGAAATCAACAGGGATTTTGCTGGGCGTGATGATATTTACAGGTCTGGCAATGATATGGAAAGGTTATGAAATGGGAAAGAAGCTGCATATTTCCAGAAAAATGTGGATTTGTGCAGGGATTGCCAGCGCGTTTTTGATTGGAGGTTGTTTGGTTTGGATATGGCCTTCTGAAGAGTTCAATATTCAGCAGATGGATTATAACATGATTACTAGAATCCAGGAAAAAATCTGGAAAGTGGTGTACGGTGAAGGATCTGGCCTATTGCTGGATCGAGGAATGGACAAGTTGCTTTATTATCCGCAGTATTTACTGTATGGAGCAGGAGAGGGAGGATTTTGGCGTTTTACATTGGCCAGTCAGATGAATGAAATTCATTCCAGCTTGCCCAGCATCTGGTTCTGTTATGGGACAGCGCCGACAATCTTGTTGCTGGTGTGGCTGGGGAAGAATTTGAAGAAATTAAGACCGTGTGAGTGGTGCGCTATTATTGGACTGATTGCGGAAAGTTTTTTGCTTGTAAACTACAGACAGCCTATGTTTTGGATGATTTTGCTGTATGCAGGAGTTTGTCAGGAAGCTGACCGGAAGTGATAAAATTGATAAATTTGCTGCAGCACGAAAAACTTATATATTTATAAAAGTGATAATATATATTAAAATTAGATTTATAAGGGACGAGGTTGTGGGCATCTATTTAAATCCTGGCTCAAAAGGGTTTTGCGAAAGTTTAAATTCTGAAATATATATTGATAAGACAGGTTTAATTGATAAAATGAACCGTGTCTGTCGTAAATACCGTCAGAAGTTTGTCTGTTTTAGATATATAAAATTCAAAATAAAATATTTATAAAATGAATATTATATCCATGAATGTGCAAGACTTTATAAAGATTTTAGTACAGGTTCTGGTTGCGCTATAGTATAATTAGCATCAGAGTACAGAGAGGTGTGCTGCCCCTGTACTCTGATGCTAGTTTAATATCAGCAGAAAATGGAAGCGAGAGGAGCAATTTTTATGAAGGTACTTTATTATGGGGGAACGATTATCACAATGGAACGTCCAGAGGATGCTCCGGAAGCCGTTTTAACCGATTCGCAGTCCGGACGGATTGCAGCGGTGGGAACGCTGGAGAAAGTGGAAAAGCTGGCTGATGAAACGACAGAGAGAGTGGATTTGGCTGGAAAGTGCCTGATGCCGGCATTTATCGATGCTCACAGCCACGTTACCATGGCGGGACAGATGAGCTTGTGCGCCGATCTGTCAGACTGCAGCTCCTTTGATGAGATTGTTGAGACGATACAGGCATTTATTAAGAAAAAAGGAAAAGCAGGTCTGAAAGCTGTTCTGGGATTTGGGTATGATCAGAACTTTTTAGCAGAACAGGATCACCCCCACAGGCAGGTGTTAGATCAGGTAAGCACGGAAATTCCGGTAATGATTATGCACGTATCCGGACACGTGGCCTGTGCCAACAGCAAAGCCTTGGAAATGGCAGGGATTACCAGGGATTTGCCGGATCCAGACGGCGGGGTAATTGGAAGAGAACCTGGTTCAAATGAACCAAACGGATATCTGGAAGAAGCTGGAATGGTTCTGATTCAGCAGTTAATCCAGGCTAAGCTGGAATTTGACTATAATGCCATGGTGGAGCAGATGCAGGAAATTTATATTCAGCATGGCGTTACCACAGTTCAGGAAGGTGCGGCTACCAAAGAAGGCGTCCAGATGCTGAAAAAGATTGCAGATAACGGACAACTGAAAATAGATGTAGTTGCCTATCCCATGCTGAATGATGATGGAAAAGCAGTCATGGATCAGGAAAAGGAGCTTGCAGGCAGGTATGAGAACCGGTTGAAAATCGGCGGATTCAAGCTGGTTTTAGACGGTTCGCCCCAGGCGCGCTCTGCCTGGCTGTCAAAGCCTTATCTGACAGGTGAAGAAGGATATTGCGGTTATCCCTGGATGCCGGATGAGGCAGTGAAAGAGGCTGTCCGCTATTCGGTGGATCAAGGAAAACAGATCTTGGTTCATTGTAATGGAGATGCGGCCAGCGAGCAGTTTTTGAATGCCTATGAAGATGCTGTGGAACATTCTGGACAGAAAGAGAAAAACAGTCTGAGGCCAGTAATGATTCACTGTCAGACGGTCCGCAACGATCAGCTGGATCGGATGGCCAGATTAAATATGATTGCGTCGATTTTTGTAGGCCATGTCTGGTACTGGGGAGACATTCATATGAAGAATCTGGGACCGGAACGGGGAAACCACATTAGTCCGGCAAAGGATGCCCTGGATCGGGGAATTGTGATTACCTTCCACCAGGATACGCCGGTAACCAGACCGGATATGCTTCATTCTGTATGGTGCGCGGTAAACCGTATCAGCAGAAACCGCCAGGTTATTGGAAGCGAGCAGAAGATTCCGGTATATGAAGCATTGAAAGCAGTTACGATTGATGCGGCATATCAGTATTTTGAGGAAAACGATAAAGGCAGCATCCGGACGGGAAAGCGGGCCGATCTGGTAATTCTGGACAAGTCTCCGCTGGATGTAAAGCCAGAGGATTTAAGGGAAATCCGCGTATTGGAGACCATAAAAGACGGAACCAGTATTTTTAAAGCAGAGTAATCAGCCATGGACAATATACCAACGTAATCCTAGTATCTGGAGTAAAAACGATACTAGGAAACGTTGGTTTTTTACATCTTCTGCGTCTATATTGTGAACAAATGAAAATAAGGAGATTATGATGAGGTCGGCCAAGGAGATTTTAGACCAGATTCCATTTTTAAAGAGTTACAGAGGCTATGAAGATATGCTTTTGTGTATGGAACTGGTCGCGGAGAATGAGGAACGCCTGGTCAAGGTAAGAGAACGGGTGTATCTGCCGGTTGCCCAGCAAAAGCAGGAAAGCCTTCACAAGGTTGAAAAAAATTTGAGGACGTTCCGGAAAGTATTTTTTATCAATGGAGGGCAGGAATATTTGGAAACCTGCCTGGAGCGGAAAATTGATGCAGAACTTTATCCCAGGGAGCTGATAGAAGCGCTGGCAGAATGTATGAAAGGCTGACTGCGTATTCAATATCTATATTTTCTTGAAATCTATATTTCCAACGGCAGATTGTTTCTTGAAAGTCATGCCACATTCCAGCATACTTTTACGTTTTACATTTAGAAAGATGAATAAAATAGCAGAAATTGTATTTTTTTGTCGATTACTACCGTATATGGTATCTATGGAAAAGTTTTTTTGTATAAACTATTAGAAGATAATTTAGCACAAGGGGGACCAAACATGGACGGACAGAAGATACTGGCAGAGAGAATTACGGACTTATGTGGGAAAAGGAGGTACTCTTACTATGAACTGGCCTATAAATCAGCAGTTCCGTTGACAACGCTCATGCACATTATAGATGGAACAACGAAAAATCCAGGATTGTTTACGATTTCAAAGCTGTGCGGCGGTCTGGGAGTAACTTTGAAAGAGTTTTTCGATGTTCCGGAATTTGAAGGAATAGAAGAAAATCTGGAGTAGCTAGGAAGAAACCGGACGGCTGCTGCGGCTGTGGTTTTCCGGAATGACCAGCATGGATAAAAGGGTTCCATTTTGTTTCCATTCAACCGAAGGATTGTGTTTTTTGATATAGCAGGAGAGAATATCGATAAATTCTCCATTGGTTGGCTTGGACTGGAGACGGCAGCCTGCGATTTGGAAAAGACGTTCCCTGTCTCCGCGGCTCCAGCAAAGAGAGATGACAGTACGGATATTGCGCTCAACACAGGATGGAGTGGTACTGTGGATTTCCGCTACCAGGGGATAGAGAAGTTTGGAAACCATCAGAAGGCGGTTTTCATCTTCCAGAATAAGCAGAATCGAAGTATTTAAATAATAATAGCCCAGATGGGTTGCTGAAATACCCAAAGAACGGATGACAGCAAGGGGAAGATAGGTATTCATATCAGACAGCTCCTTTCTCTTTCCCTATTGTACTAGAAATTAGAGGGAAGTCAGCAAAAAGGATTAATTTAGACTTCTTTCGACAAAAAGAGAGCGAGAAATTCACATAAGACGTGTTTTACAGGACTGGCGGCTAATTGGAATGCCGCTGTTTTTTTACCATATCCCAGATAGTTGCGTGCATCCATTCGACGGTATGTTTTAATGAGGCGTTTTCCTGCTCTAATTCCTGTACGCGGATGGCAAGATGAGCCATGGCTTCCGGCTGGCTGGAAGGAAGAGAAGTACAATCCAGGTAATGACCGCACTGGCTGCAGAAATGCTGTGATGATTCTTTCATAAAAACCTCCTGATAATGAAAATCGGCAGTAAGGGATAGATCTCTCATTGCCCCCTGGTATTTATATATAATGAGAAAATCGTTAATATATGACAGAAAAAGAAAAAAAGCTGCAATTCCCGAAAGAAAAGCAGCTTTTCAAAGCAATTCTGAACTGTTACTGGATGATACCCTGGGTATCGACTACCCAGATTTTTTCATTGGAATCTTTTACATCTTTATAACCGTTTCCAAGTTCTGGCTTCTCGGAAGACTTGGAAGAAGAGGAAGCGCGCTGAACCATACCGTTTGTGTTTACCAGATACTGTCTGCCCTCAAACTCGGCCGGTGCATAACGGAGCTCGCTGTCTGCATCCTGACGGCGGCCTTCGATATACAGGCGGTTATCCTGGATTCCATGAAAACCATGGCCCTTTTTCGCTCCATCGGTGTGGAAATACCAGTATTCGGTAACGCCGGATTCTTCATCTGCAATCGCTTGTTTTCCAGTTTTCATTACGCCGTCTTCTGCAAAGTATGCGTTGGCGGTCTGGCCGTCTTCTGTCGTAATGATCTGTTTTCCGGTCTGCATTTCCCCTCTCATGTTAAATGCGTACTGCTTAGAATTGATGGTAAAAATCTGTACTCCCTTAGAAGCGGCCATAGGAACACCCTTTTTAAAATAGAAGCGATAGGTTTCGTCTTCATTGCTGACGCCTTCTGCGCCGTAGATTTCGTACCATCCGGAGGCACGTTTGCCGTCTTCTTCATAGTACTGGTATCCGGCGATGGAAGGCTCGGACTGTCCGGAAGCCTGATCCGGATTCTGGTCAGCATTTGCAGGAGTTGCGGCAGGATTTTGAGGAAGCTTGTACCATCCGGTCTGCATAATTCCGTCTACAAAGGTATAGTAATCGCCGCCGATTTTCTTGTCCAGCTCATTGAGAACCATTTTGCCGTTTTTCTCAAAATAGTGCCAGGAGCTGTCTTCGGTAGGGCCGTCGGACTCGTTGGAAAGCTGAATCCAGCCTGTGCGGCGCACCCCGTCGTCTCCTAAATAGTAAACAGAGTCTTCAATGGTCTGTTTACCGGTCAGCATAATGCCGTCTTCATTAAAATAGTACCATTTGTTGTCAATGGACTGCCATCTGGAACGAATGGAACGGCCGTCTTTCCCGAAATAATACCATAAAGTATCCTGGGCTTCCGGAATATCAAACATATCGTCATTTTCAACGGAAATCCACTGGTTTGTTACCTTTTTTCCGGTTTCATCTACATAGTATTCTTCAATCATTTCATTAACAGCAATCTGGCCTTCATCATTTAAATAGTACCAGTCGCCGTCCCGCTTTTTCCATGCGTCCGTTACATAGTAACCGTCAGAATCATAGTAGCGGAAGGTTCCATTTTCTTCTGTCCAGCCGGAAGAAGCCGCAAGAACGGAAACCGGACCGTTTAAGAAGGAAGGGGTTACTGCAGACAGAAACGCTGCAGAGGATAACACAGCCATCAGTTTGGTTGATTTTTTCATAAAGATAAATTCTCTCCTTTTTTTGTGTGGTGTTGACTATCGTTCCGTTACGGTGCTCATTATAGCGTATGGAACTGCGCCGCGATAGTGTAGGTTGCTGGTAAGAATGGAAAGAGACAGCAGGGAATCCTTCCATATCCATAAGGGGTTCCCTGTACGGGAATGATAAGAGACTTGTAAGAAAAAGTTTAATAGGAATTTTTTTAAAAGTATGCTATACTGAGTGGGAATAATAGGAGAAATTGTGGACAAAAAGGAGGAACGAGCATGAGAGTGAAGGTCTCGGACTATATTGCCGGAAGGCTGGTGGAAGCTGGCATCAGCCAGGTATTTACCGTAACCGGAGGCGGGGCGATGCATCTGAACGATGCTCTGGGACACCAGAAGGGACTGCATTGTCTGTACAACCACCACGAGCAGGCCTGTGCCATTGCAGCAGAAAGCTATGCCAGGATTCATAATCAGATTGCTGCAGTCTGCGTTACTACCGGACCAGGTGGCACCAATGCCATTACCGGAGTAGTGGGCGGCTGGCTGGATTCCATTCCGATGCTGATTCTTTCCGGACAAGTCCGTTACGATACGACTGCCAGATGGTCAGGACTGGGAATTCGGGCCATGGGCGATCAGGAGTTTGACATTTGCAAAGCGGTTTCCTGCATGACCAAGTATTGCGAGATGGTCATTGATCCGCTGCGGATCCGGTTCTGCCTGGAAAAAGCCTTATATCTGGCACAGACCGGACGGCCAGGCCCCTGCTGGCTGGACATCCCGCTAAACGTACAGGGGGCTTTTGTAGAAAGCGGAGAACTGACAGGATTTGATGCGGCCGATTATGAAGCAGGAGGAACCGGATGGAAAGAACCTTCTTCTCATGAGATTTTAGAAGATCAGCAGGGAAAGGGAGAATTAAGGCCGGTCAGGGCGAAAAAGACAGATATGGATACCGTAAGGGCTATTACAGAAAAAATCAGGCAGTCCAAGCGTCCGGTCCTTAATGTAGGAAATGGCGTGCGGATTGCAGGAGCCCATGAAGTTCTGATGAAGGTAATAGAACGGCTGGGCATTCCGGTAGTAACCGGCTGGAACAGCCAGGACGCCATTTATGATCAGCATCCGCTGTATACCGGACGGGCAGGCGGCATGGGAGACAGAGCTGGAAACTTTGCGGTGCAGAACAGCGATCTGGTGTTTTCCGTAGGAAGCCGCCTCAGCATCCGTCAGGTAGGCTACAATTACCAGACCTGGGCCAGAGCCGCCTATGTAATGGTCAATGACGTAGATGCTGAGGAGCTGAAAAAGCCGTCTGTCCATGCGGATATGCGGATTCATGCAGACGCGAAAGACCTGCTGGAGACTCTGGAAGCGTATCTGGAACAAGAGCAGGAAAGCGGCGCGCTCCCCATGCCGGTGTTTGACGGAGGAAAGGGCCTGGAAGGTATGGACTGGAGGGAAACCTGCCGGATGTGGAAGGAAACCTATCCGGTTGTCCTGCCAAAGCATATGAATCATGGGGATGACGAACCAGCCAATGTGTACGCGTTAGTAAAAGAATTGAGCAGCCGGCTGAAAGAGGGGCAGATTACAGTAGTAGGAAATGGATCGGCCTGTGTTGCAGGCGGTCATGGATATATGATAAAAAAAGGTCAGAGGTTCATTACCAACTCAGCCATTGCATCCATGGGATATGACCTGCCTGCCGCTATTGGCGCCTGCATGGCAGACCACAGCCAGGATATTATTTTGCTGACCGGAGACGGCAGTATCCAGATGAACCTTCAGGAGCTGCAGACCATTATCCACCACCAGATGCCCATTAAGATATTTCTGATTAACAATGGCGGTTATCATTCTATCCGCCAGACCCAGAAAAATTTCTTTGGAGAGCCGCTTGTGGGAATTGGAGCAGACAGCCATGACCTGAGCTTTCCGGACATGGAGAAACTGGCATGGGCTTACGGATATCCGTATGTGAAAGCGTGCCACAACAGCCAGTTAGGGGAAGCGATCGTCCGGACGCTGTCCATGGAAGGGCCGGTAATCTGTGAGGTTTTTGTCAGCACCGATCAGAATTTTGAACCCAAATCTTCTGCAAAGCGTCTGCCGGACGGTACTATGGTGTCTCCGCCGCTGGAAGATTTGTCTCCGTTCCTTCCAGAAGAAGAAATGGATCGGAATATGATAATTCCCCGAATCAAAGGGTAAGCTATAGAAAGAAGGAAAAAGAGTTTGAATCTGGTCGTAACAGGGGCCACCAGTTTTCTGGGGGCCCCTATGGCAGAATACTGTTTGGAACAAGGCCATCGGGTGTTTGCAGTGGTAAGGCCGGCGTCGAAAAATATGGCGCAGGCAGAGGCGCTGCAAATGCGTTTTCCCAGCCGGATGGTTCTGATTCCCATGAATTTGGAAGATTTGGAGAAGATTCCGGAGCTGGTAAAAGCGCCTTGCCAGGTGTGGATTCACTTTGGATGGGACGGAGCCGGAAGCGGAAACCGGACCCAGCAGGCGATTCAGCAGAAAAATGTAGGAGACAGTCTGTGCGCCTTAAAAGGAGCTGCGGCGTTAGGCTGCCGCCGCTTTTTATTCAGCGGTTCCCAGGCAGAATACGGCATACGGGACAGTCTGATGAAAGAGACGGATTCCTGTCATCCGGTTTCTGAGTATGGCAAGGCAAAAGTGGAGTTTTACCGCCAGGCGGTGTCATGGCTTAGACAGCAGGGAGAGAGAGAGAAGATGGAGTACGTCCATGCCAGGATTTTCAGCGTCTATGGCCCAGGAGACCATCCCTGGTCTCTGGTGGAAACCTGCAGAAAGACATTTTCAGCAGGGGGACATATGGAGCTTGGAGCCTGTACCCAGCAGTGGAATTTCCTTCACAGGGACGACTGCATCAAAGCTCTGTACCGTCTGGCGACAGCAGAAGACTCCATTGGATTTTCATGGGAACATCCAACGGAAAACGGAATTTACAATGTTTCCGGAACCGAGGAAGAAACCAGACCCCTTAGGGCTTATGTAGAAGAAATGTACCGTTTGTGCGGGGAAAAGGGGACGTTCCAGTATGGAAAACGGCCGCCCAATGCAGAAGGCCAGGCCAATTTGATCCCATCGGCAGGGAAGCTGCAAAAAACCGTAGGTTTTGTACCGGAAATCAGCTTTGCGAAGGGATTTTACGATCTGATAGATTGGAGAAAGACATGATGACAGACAAAAGACGGACCCATTGCCTGGCCTGCAAAGCCAGACTTTCAGAGAAGCCGCTTCTGACACTGGATGGGATGCCGGCATCGGCTCAGGATATACCGGACGCTTCCCAGGTAAAGGAGGATCAGGGCATTTCGCTGCGCCTTTACCAGTGTCCGGAATGCGGACTGGTGCAGTTTGACTGCCAGCCGGTGGATTATTATCGGGATGTGATCCGATCCGGAGGCTTTTCTACTACGATGGTAGAACTGCGCCGCCGCCAGTATCGGCGATTAATAGAAGGCTATGGGCTGGAAGGCAAAAAGATTCTGGAAGCCGGCTGCGGCAGAGGCGAGTTTTTGTCAGTTCTGAGAGAATTTCCGGTTCAGGCCTATGGCATTGAACACAGAGAAGAACTGGTAAAAATTGCCCAAAAGGACGGACTCTGTGTGTGGAGACAGTTCACAGAGGAAGAAAACACCGTTTTGGAAGGCCCTGAAAGCCAGCCGCCTTATGACGCCTTTCTTTCTTTTAACTTTTTAGAGCATCAGCCGGAACCGGATAAAATGCTCCGGTGTATCTGGAATAACCTGGCAGAAGGCGGGCTGGGCCTGGTAACCGTTCCCAGTTTGGAATATATATTAGAATACAACGGCTATTATGAACTGATAAGGGATCATCTGGCTTACTATACCTTTGATACTCTGAGAATCCTTATGGAAGACAATGGTTTTCAGGTATTGGAAGAAGAGATGGTAAACAGAGATACCTTATCCGTTATTGTAAAAAAGGTTGGGATGCCGGTAAAAGGCAGCCGCCGTGTACGGGAAAAATGCTGTCCAGCAGACATAAGCGGGCTTCTTGCCAGCCGCCAGTTTCTGGATCAGGAGGTCAATCAGCTGGTGGATCGCCTTCATAAAGAAGGCAAAAAATTAGCAATCTGGGGTGCCAGTCACCAGGGATTTACCCTGGCCGCCACGACCAGGCTGGGGAATAAAGTGGAGTATATGATGGATTCTGCACCTTTTAAGCAGGGCCGTTTTGCCCCTGCGTCTCATATTCCCATTGTGGCTCCGGATCACTTCCTGGAAGATCCAGTGGATGCTGTTCTGATTGTGGCGCCTGGTTATACGGATGAGATTGCAGAAATTATACGAAATAAATATAGTTCTGGTCCGTCTGGAAACGCAACGCAGATTTTAACCCTTCGCACCAGCCATATAGAAGATATTACCAGGACTCAGGAACGGGTAGTAATTACCGGAGCAACGGGGTTTATCGGGCGCAATCTGGCGTCCCTTTATCTGGAAAAAGGCGCTTTGGTTTATGCTCTGGTGCGTCCGGATTCCCCTAACCTGGCAAAGCTTCCCAGACATAAAAACCTGATTCCGGTGCCTTGTGATCTGGAACACGTTTCCGGCTGCGTGGATAAAATCGGAAGGGCAGACGCCTTTTTCCATCTGGCCTGGGGCGGGGTCAACCGTCAGGAAATAGACTCCCCCAAGGTGCAGAAGAAAAACATCGAAAGTTCCATAGAGTGCGTAAAAGCGGCAGCCAGATTGCATTGCCAGATCTTTATGGACGCTGGTTCCAGAGTGGAGTACGGCATTACAGAAGACGGCAGAATGCAGGAAGACATGGAATGCCATCCGGTAAATGAGTACGGAAAAGCCAAGCTAAGCTTCTATAAACAGGCGGCTTTGCTTTGCAGAGAATATGGAATGACCTATTTTCACCTGCGTTTTTTCAGCGTTTACGGCCCAGGGGATCATCCCTGGTCGATTATATCGACCCTCACAAGAGAGCTTCCAAAAGGAGAAACCGTATCGTTAAGCGCCTGCAGGCACCGGTGGAATTTTATGTATATCAAAGATGCGGCAGAAGCGGTTTATCAGCTTCATCAAAATGCCAGACAGATACAGCCGGAAGATAAAGAGTCCGGTCTTGCAGTCAATATTGCAGGCAGGGACACAAGGGTGCTGAAGGGATTTGTGGAGGAAATCCATGAGATCGCAGGAGGAAGAGGCAGATTGGAATACGGCACGTTTGTCCAGGCAAAGGAAGGGGCGCTGTCCGTATGTCCGGATATTTCCAGGCTGGAGACCTTGACAAAAGGGGCCTGGAAAGAGCAATATTCCTTTTGCAGGGGCATTGAAGAAACCATGAGGAAAGAAGAGAATACGCAGGAATGAAAAAGATTAGTATATTGATTCCATGTTACAACGAAGAAGAAAACGTAGGCCCGATCAGCCAGGCAGTTGTGTCCATTCTGGAGACAGAACTTCCCCAGTATGATTATGAGCTGATTTTTATCGACAATGATTCCCAGGACAATACCAGACCGCTGATTCGGGAACTTTGCAGACAGAATCCGAAAATCAAGGCGATTTTCAATGCCAAAAATTTCGGCCAGTTTAATTCCCCTTATTACGGAATGCTGCAGGTAACCGGCGACTGTGTCATCGAGATGGTAGCGGATTTCCAGGATCCGGTGGAGCTGATTCCCCAGTACGTCCACGCATGGGAAGAAGGGTACAAGATCGTAATTGGAATCAAAACCAGCAGCAAAGAAAATCCGGTTATGTACTGGCTCAGAAGCTGCTATTATAAGATGATCAAAAAGTTTTCAGACGTGGAACAGATTGAACATTTTACCGGTTCCGGCCTGTATGACAGGGACTTTATCGAAGTTCTGAGAAACTTAAATGATCCAACCCCGTTCCTTCGGGGCATTGTGGCAGAGCTGGGGTATAAGCGCAAGGAAATCCCTTACGAGCAGCCAAAGCGCAGGGCGGGACACACGAAAAATAACTTTTTCAGCCTGTTTGACGCAGCCATGTTAAGCATTACTTCTTATACCAAGACAGGACTTCGGATTGCCACTATTTTCGGAAGTATTTGTTCCTTTTTAAGTATTCTGGTAGCGATTATTTACCTGGTTATGAAGCTGATCTGGTGGGATCGGTTTCCGGCCGGCATGGCGCCTCTGCTCATAGGAATGTGCGTCCTGGGTTCCATCCAGATTTTCTTTATCGGTCTGGTGGGAGAGTACATTTTAAGCATCAATCAGAGAGTGATGCACAGGCCGCTGGTAATTGAGGAAGAGCGAATCAATTTTGATGCCAAAGACGCGGAAAATAAGTAAGTACGGAGAAAATATATGAGATATAACGTAGATGTGGTACGGATTCGGGAAAATTCCATTACCTTAAACGGCTGGGCAATCGGAAAAACGCCGGAAGAAGAGGTAACATTTTCCATTGAAGACGCATCGAAGAAACCAATTACATTTCAATATGTGCCAACCAGAAGAGACGATGTAAGCCAGATTTATTTTAAGAAGATTGTGGATAAAGATTTTGGTTTTGACATCCGTTTTGAATATGAAAGAGGCTGCGATTACTATCTGATCATTCAGTGCGGCAGCCGCAGGGCGCGGATTAAATACAATGAAGATTTAATTGCCAAAAGAACCAGCGTTGCCTACAAAAGACGGCAGAAAATCAAGGATCTGATGAATATGGAAACCGTTCGGGTGGCCATGGATTTCTGGAAGGACAATGGCTTAAAAGCGCTGATTGTAAAGTCCCGTCATAAGCTTCAGGGAATCGACAATGATTATGATTACAGCGAATGGTATGAGTTAACCAAGCCGACGGAGGAAGAGCTGGAAGCTCAGAAAAAAGCGCATTTTGATTACGAGCCCAGGCTTTCCATCGTCATTCCGGCCTATAAGACGCCAGAGCGTTATTTAAAAGAAATGCTTCAGTCCATCAAGGATCAGACTTATACCAACTGGGAGGTCTGCGTGGCAGATGGAAGCCCTAAGGGAGAAAGCTCGGAACGGGTCTTAAAGAAATTTGCCGAACTGGACAAGCGGTTTAAATATGTGATTTTAGGAGAAAACAAAGGGATTTCCGGCAATACCAATGCAGCCATGGAGATGGCGGCCGGAGACTTTATCGTCCTGGCGGATCACGATGATACCATTCCGCCAAATGCGCTGTATGAGTGCGTCAAAGCCATTAATCTGGATCCGGAAATCGATGTGGTTTATTCGGACGAAGACAAGCTGGATATGGATGGAAAAGCTCTGTTTGACCCGCATTTCAAGCCGGATTTTAATCCGGATTTACTGACCAGCGTCAACTACATCTGCCATTTATTTGTGGTAAACAGGGATCTGGCAGAAGCCGTGGGAGGATTCCGTCAGGAGTTTGACGGCGCCCAGGATTACGACTTTATTTTCCGGTGTACAGAAGCGGCCAGACGGATTTACCACATTCCAAAAGTGTTGTACCACTGGCGGTGTCACCAGAACTCCACGGCCAGCAATCCGGAGAGCAAGATGTACGCGTTTGAGGCAGGATCCAGAGCAATCAAAGCCCATTTTGAACGGCTGGGCATTGGCGTTGAGTCTGTAGAAAAAGGCGTGGACTATGGGATTTACCATACCAGATTTGCGATAAAGGGAGAACCGCTGGTATCGGTAATAATCCCCAATAAGGATCACCATCCGGACCTGGATTTGTGTATCCGGTCTTTACAGGAGAAGGGAACCTACAAAAATCTGGAATTTATTGTGATTGAAAATAACAGTACAGAAAAAGCGACGTTTGAGTATTACGAAAAGATTCAAAAAGAGTTTTCCAATGTAAAAGTAGTAACCTGGAAGGAAGGATTTAACTTTTCTGCCATTAATAATTTTGGCGTCCAGTCTGCAAAAGGAGAGTATCTGCTGTTCTTAAATAACGATACCGAGATTATTGAAAAAGATGTGATTCAGGAAATGCTGGGATACTGCCAGCGGGAAGACGTGGGAGCAGTAGGAGCAAGACTTCTTTATCAGGATGACACCATCCAGCACGCAGGCGTGGTAGTAGGCTTCGGCGGCATTGCCGGACATACGTTTATCGGCCTTCACAAGGCGGAAAACAGCTATTTTCACAGAGCTATGTGCGCCCAGGATTACAGCGCGGTTACAGCGGCCTGTCTGATGACAAAACGAAGCCTGTTCGACCAGGTTGGCGGGTTTACAGAGGAGCTGGCAGTGGCCTTTAACGACATAGATTTTTGCATGAAAATCCGGTCTTTGGGAAAATTGGTGGTTTACAATCCGTATGCGTTGCTGTATCATTATGAATCGAAGTCCAGAGGATTAGAGGACACGCCGGAGAAAGTGGCCAGATTTAATCGGGAGATTGCCATTTTCGCAAAGCGGTGGCCGGATATTTTGAAAAACGGAGACCCTTACTACAATCCGAATCTGACGTTGAGAAAGTCTAATTTTGCACTGAGAGACCTGAAAAAAGAGAAAATCGGGGAACCCTATCAGTTAGAGGTGGATGTAGAAAAAGAGGCAGACACAGATTAAATATGAAAGTAACGATTATTATCCCTAATTACAATGGCCTTGCGTTTATGGAACCCTGTATGAAGGCGCTGGACCACCAGAATTTCAAGGATTTTTCCGTTCTGGTGGTAGACAACGGATCCACGGATGGCAGTGTGGAATGGCTGAAAGAACATGGAATCCCTGCTGTCTTTCTAAAGACCAACACCGGTTTTTCCGGCGCAGTCAATGTGGGAATCAAAAAGGCTGCAACGCCATATGTGATTTTATTAAACAATGACACAAAGGCAGATCCCGACTATGTAGGGGAACTGGTGCGGGCCATGGAAGCTTCGCCTAAGATTTTTTCGGTCAGCAGCCGGATGATCCAGATGTACCATCCGGATTTGATGGATGATGCCGGAGATATGTACAGCGTCTTAGGCTGGGCATACCAGAGAGGCGTAGGACAGCCGTTAGAACGCTACGACAAGCCGTTTAAGATCTTTTCCGCCTGCGCGGGAGCCGCTATTTACAGACGTCAGGTATTTGAAGAGATTGGATATTTTGACGAAATGCATTTTGCCTACCTGGAAGATATTGACGTAGGCTATCGGGCAAAGCTTTATGGATATGACAACGTGTACTGTCCGACAGCCAGGATCTTCCACGTGGGAAGCGGAACCAGCGGTTCCAAGTACAACTCCTTTAAAGTAAAGCTGGCGGCCAGAAATAATGTCTATCTGAATTATAAAAATATGCCGGCAGGACAGCTTTTGTTAAACGCCCTTCCCATTGGAGTGGGAATTGCTTTAAAATACCAGTTTTTTAAAAAGCGCGGCTTTGCAGAAGACTATCTGGAAGGACTGAAAGAGGGAATCCGGACGGCAAAAACGTGCAGGAAGGTTCCGTTTTCTCCCAAACGCTTAGGCCGGTATGCGGCCATCGAGCTGGAGCTGATTGCAGGCACATTTTTGTATGTTTATGAATTTTTCAGACGCAGGCTTGGAAAACGACGAGAAGGAAACTAAGGTGATAAAACCATGATAAAAGACAACCAGAAACGGTTTAACCGGTTCCATGTGATATTAGACGCCCTGGTAACGGCGGCGGCCTATATCCTGGCATGGTATCTGATGCTGGAAGCCAAGATTTTTCCAGTCCAGGGACAGGTCCTGGCTCCAAAGTATTATTTTCTGGTATTGATTTTCATTATACCAGGGTATCTGCTTTTATATGGAATATTTCATCTCTATACTCCTAAGCGGGTACAGGGAAGGCGGGTAGAGTTCGCCAATATCTGCAAGGCCAATACAATCGGCCTGCTGGTGTTTACGATGGTGCTGTTTGCCATCCGGAATAAGAGCCCGTTTTTAAATGAGTTTGCGACCAGAGTGATTCTGGCCTTCTTTATCCTGAATATTGTGCTGGAAACTGCAGAACGCAACGCTATCCGTATGGTGCTCCGGTCTCTCCGCTCAAAAGGATATAATCAGAAACACATTCTGCTGATTGGCTACAGTCGTGCGGCTGAAGGGTTTATTGACCGAGTAATTGCCAATCCAGAGTGGGGATACCGGATCAGGGGAGTGTTAGACGATCAGCGGGATCTGGGGACGGAGTACCGCCATGTTCCGATTGTAGGAAGGATTGCCCAGCTCAATGATTTCCTGGAAACCAATACATTGGATGAGATTGCCATCACGTTGAGCATTAATGAATACGCCAATCTGGAACAGATTGTGGCCGCCTGTGAAAAATCAGGGGTTCACACCAAGTTCATTCCGGATTATAATAACTTCATTCCGACCAGACCCTATACAGAAGACTTGCAGGGACTTCCGGTTATCCATATCCGTCATGTGCCGCTGACCAATCTGTTAAATGCGACCATAAAACGGTGTGTAGACATTGTAGGGGCGTTAGTTGGATTGATTCTGTTTTCGCCGATTATGCTGGTAACAGCGATTTTGATTAAGCTGACTTCTCCTGGGCCGGTATTTTTCAGCCAGGAGCGGGTAGGACTTCACAACCGGACCTTTAAGATGTATAAATTCCGGTCGATGGAAGTCCAGAAGCCTTCCGAAGAAAAGTCAAAATGGACGACGCCCCATGACCCGCGGGTAACTCCGGTAGGAAGATTTATCCGGAAGACCAGCATTGATGAAATGCCGCAGTTTTTTAACATTTTAATCGGCGATATGAGTCTGGTAGGGCCTCGCCCCGAAAGACCGTTTTTTGTAGAGCGTTTTAAAGAAGAGATTCCCAGATATATGATTAAGCATCAGGTCCGTCCTGGACTTACTGGCTGGGCCCAGGTCAATGGTTATCGGGGAGATACTTCAATTACCAAGAGAATTGAGCATGACCTGTATTATATTGAAAATTGGAGCCTTGGATTTGATTTTAAAATTATGTTTTTGACCATCTTTAAAGGCTTTATTAATAAAAATGCTTATTAGTTTCGTGCAGTGAGGTTGATTTATGAGCTATTATGATGACGAGTTAGAAAGAGGACGAAACGGCAGAGATGGCAAACCAGAGATGCCCCGCCGTTCTTCTGCCGGTCAAAGAGCCGGCGGAACCAGTGAACGGGCGCAGTCCCAGAATCCAATTAGAAGACAGACCAGTCCGGACGGGCTGAACCAGAATCCAAGACCAGTGCGCCGTCAAACGGCCGGACAGCCATCAGGCAGAATGCCGTCCCAGACGCCGGAAGGAGTAAGGCGTCAGGCAGTGGGAGGCCAGGCACCGGAAGGAGTAAGGCGTCAGGCAGTGGGAGGCCAGGCACCGGAAGGAGTAAGGCGTTCGCAGCCAGGAGGTCAGGCACCGGAAGGAGTAAGGCGTTCGCAGTCAGGAGGTCAGGCACCGGAAGGAGTAAGGCGTTCGCAGCCAGGAGGTCAGGCGCCGGAAGGAGTAAGGCGTCAGGCAGTGGGAGGTCAGGCTCCGGAAGGGGGACGACGTTCGCAGCCAGGAGGTCAGATGCCGGAAGGAACGCGCCGTCCGGTACAGGGGTCTCAAACTGTCAGAGGCGTACGGGAAAATGAAAGCTCCAGACAGACTGCAAGAAGTATGGGCAGTCAGGAATCTGGAAGAGGACGTGTTCACTCAGGCGGAAAAGCAGCTTCCAATCAAGGAAGTTCTTCCCATCAGGGAAGCAGAGTTTCCGGAGGACCAAAGTTAAACGGAAATGGAACAGAAGATTTGAGACGCAGAGACAGCAGCGGAGGAAGAATTACAGCGACCAGCCAGGCGGCAAAGAAGCAGGCGGAAAAAACGGCAAAGAACCGGAAAAAACGCCGTCTGATTACACTGGCTGTAGCAGAATGCATTGCCCTGGTCTTTATTTTTACTTATGCATTTTTTGCCAGAAAATGGAGTTTAATGGTCCAGCCTTCCGACTGGGATGCAAAAGATGTAACCAATCCGGTGTTCTCTGTAGAAGTGCCGGAATATATGAAAGGCCACTGGACCTTTGCGGTATTCGGCGTGGACAGCCGAGATAAAAACGTCTTAAAAGGAACTAACTCAGACGTTATCATGATTTGTGACGTAAACCAGGATACAGGAGAAATTAAGCTGGTTTCCGTATTCCGTGATACGTATCTGAGTCTGGATGACAAGGGAACCTATAATAAGATTAACCAGGCTTATTTTGTAGGAGGTCCGACTCAGGCGGTAAAAGCCCTGAATAAGAATCTGGATTTAAATATTACGGATTATGTAACCTTTAACTGGAATGCAGTTGCCAATGGAATTAACGCCCTGGGCGGTATCGATATGAATATCAGCAAGGCAGAGTTCTATTACATTAACTCCTTTATTACGGAGACAGTAAAGGGAACGGGAATCGGTTCCCATCAGCTGACCCATGCAGGGGAAAATCATCTGGATGGAGTCCAGGCAGTTGCGTATGGACGTCTTCGTCTGATGGATACGGATTATGCCCGTACCGAGCGTCAGAGAAAGGTGATTAAAGCCGCATTTGACAAAGCGGTAAAAGCGGATCTGACAACATTAAACAGCCTGGTAGGCGCGGTACTGCCGCAGGTTTCCACCTGTATTGATGTAAATGATATTTTTGGAATGCTGAAAAATGTGTCTAAGTATCACATTGGAGATACAATGGGCTTCCCTGCTGCAAGAGGCGAGGCGAGTATTCCGAAAAAGGGCGCTTGTGTGATTCCTCAGACGCTGGAAAGCAATGTAATCGCTCTTCACGAGTTCCTGTTTGGCGAAGAAAATTATGTGCCAAGCAGTACGGTAAAGGAAATCAGCGCTAAGATTGCCAGTGATACCGGTATGTATAAGGCCGGAACGGCGATTAAGAACGTACCGACAGACAACGGCGTCATTCCAAGCAGTAAATCGCCGGCAAAGACGACAGAAGAGACGGATGAGACAAGCAGCAGCGCTCCGACTTTTGAAACAGATGAGGAAGGAAACTTCTATGATGAAGAAGGCAATCTGGTAGACGAAGAGGGCCGCCGGATTGACGAGTACGGATTCCTGATTGATGAGGAAGGCCGGCGGATTGACGAAGACGGAAATCTCTTAGAAGAACCAGGAGAAACCGACGTAGATGGCAATCCGATTATCGATGGGGAGACAGAGGATGAAAACGGACGTCCCCTGACGCCTATTTCTCCAACAGAATCCAGTCCTTCCGGAACGATCCGGCCAGGAGAAAGCACTGGGGCTGCCAGACCAACTGCTCCTAATTCGACTGCCCCAACTGCTCCTACTGCTCCTACCAGGCCAATCAGTCCTGGAGCAGAAGAGACAACAGAAGGGGTCGGACCTGGAACGGGGCTGGAGCCAGGCGGTTCCGGAGGATCGAATGGTTCCGGAATCATTGACAATTCCACAAGCGGCCCTTCATCTGGAAACAATGTTTCAGGCGGAGAGCCTGGAGGCGGACAGAGCGGCCCGTCTACGATTACGCCAGTCCCCACAGAAAACTATGACAATATAGGGCCAGGGATGTAAAAGGCCTGTCACATAAGCCGGTGTGCAGCCGGAAAAAACGCTGCCGCAGGATGAGATCGGAAAGAATTTCATTCTGCGGCAGTTTTTCATAAATTGATTATGAATTTATCACAATTTGGTCACAAATCCTTGATAAACTGGGTACTATCAAAAGGAAATTGAGGAAGGAGCTTATCATTATGAATGAACAAAATGAAAGAAATAATGAAAATGGTATGAATCCGGATTCCAATCACATAGAGAACGACACCAGGAAAGAAGAATCCGTTAATTTTGTATTGAAGGAGAATCAGGAAAAGAATCCGTCTCCGTATGAAGGACCTTATCGTGCCAGTGAAAACCAGTATTACAATGGGAATACAGGCGGCCAGCCCCAGGGCAATCCATATGCGTCCGGTCAGCCGCAGCCAAACGGCCAGCCCCAGTCAAATGGTCAGCCGCAGCCAAACGGCCAGCCTCAGTTAAATGGCCAGGCCAATGGCCAGCGTCAGGGAAATCCCTACCAGAACAGTCAGGGCCAGCCCAACCCATATCAGGGCGGGCCGGTAAGACCAAATTATTATCAAAATCCATATCCGAACAATGGCCAGCCTCATAACCAGTATCAGGGTTCGGATCCAAAGCGGCAGAAGAAAAAAGGAGGCATGGCGAAAAAGGCCGGAGTCATTACGGCGGCAGCGCTGCTGTTTGGCGTCGTTTCCGGCGGAACAATGGTAGGAATCAACGTATTGTCAAATAACCTTTTGGCCAGCAATACAGTTGAAACTCCGGCAGAAACCAAAGAAGTAGCGCCTCAGACAGCGGCGTCTTCCGAAGCGGTGGCACAGGCACAGACCGCAGAAAATGCAGCAGGCGCGGTAGTAATGGACGTTTCTGCAATTGTAGAAGATGTAATGCCGTCTATGGTATCCATCGACAATACCGTATTATATACGACCCAGAACTGGTTTTACGGCAACCAGACCTATGAAGTTCCCAGCAGCGGAAGCGGAATTATTGTAGGAGAAAACGATACGGAGCTTCTGATTGTTACCAATAACCATGTAATCGAAGATTCTAAAGAGATTAAAGCCACCTTTATTGACGGAACATCTGTAGACGCAGCTGTAAAAGGAACTGATTCGGTAGCAGACCTGGCAGTTATTGCAGTTCCGTTAGACCAGATTCCGGATGATACCAAGAGCCGCATCAAACCGGCGGTTTTAGGAGACTCAGAAGACCTGAAAATGGGCCAGGGCGTAATTGCCATCGGAAATGCATTGGGATACGGACAGACGACTACCGTAGGCTATATCAGCGCTGTGGACAGACAGATCCAGGTAGATGAAAGCGGAGCAACGAAAAACGTGATTCAGACAGATGCAGCTATTAACCCAGGCAATAGCGGCGGCGCTTTAGTGAACATGAAGGGCGAAGTCATCGGTATCAACGAGGCTAAAACTTCCGCAACTTCCGTGGAAGGCGTTGGATATGCGATTCCAGTCTCAGAGGTCCAGGACATTATCAAGGATCTGATGAACCAGAAGACCAGAATTGCAGTAGACGCAGAAAAACAGGGCTATCTGGGAATCCAGGGAACAGACGTCAGCGAGCAGGATGCTTCTTTGTACGGAATGCCGGTAGGCGTCTTCGTATACAAGGTAGTAGAAGGCGGAGCGGCCAGCCAGTCTGAACTTCAGGAAAAAGACATTATTACCAAGATTGACAATCAGTCTATCCGCACCATGGAAGAACTGAAAAATATGCTGACATACTATGAGAGCGGAACCACTGTTACGATGACGGTTATGCGTCTGGAAAACGGCCAGTACACAGAAAAGCAGGTAGACATTGTTTTAGGAAGCAAACCGGAAGAGGAAACAGAATCCAAACCAGAGGCACAGCCACAAAGCCAGAGAGGATTCTGGAGATAAAAGAAGAAATCAGTAAAGCCAGCAGGATAAGCGCGGACAAACTCCCCTTATGCTGCTGTTTTTCTAAAAAGTTCATTAAATTTACAGCATTCTCTTGTTTCTATAGCGTAAATACCTTATAATATACTAGTCTAACTATCGTTAATCCCAGAGAACACACGTAGGACAGTAGTTTTGGGAAAGGGCTGCTGGGTACGGATGAAGTCTGGTCACACAAAAGGAGAATAAAATTGGACGATAAGGAAAAAGAAGGTTTCGAACATACCTTGGATAAAACAGAACAGAATGGTCAAGATTCCTCATCAAAAGAGGATCGCTACGAAAAGATCTGCTATATGTGCCGCCGTCCGGAAAGCAAGGCGGGCCCAATGATTACCATGCCTGGGAATATGTGCATATGCAGCGACTGTATGCAGAAGGCATTTGATTCCCTTCAAAACAACGGGATTGATTTTTCTAAAATCCAGAATATGCCGTATATGAATCTGAATTTCAATGATTTCGTGCCGGTTCCTCCGGAAAGTATGGAAATTCCTCAAAAGCAAAAGATAAAGAAAAAAACAGGGAAGACACAGACTCTGACGATGAAGGACATTCCTGCCCCCCATCAGATTAAGGCCCAGCTGGATCAATATGTAATCGGACAGGACCAGGCGAAAAAGGTCATGTCTGTAGCGGTTTATAATCATTACAAACGTGCCCTGGTGGACTGGAGAAAAGAAGCAAAAGAGGACGGGGTAGTAATTGAAAAATCGAATATTCTGATGATTGGTCCTACCGGAAGCGGAAAGACTTATCTGGTAAAAACCCTGGCAAAGCTTCTGGATGTGCCGTTAGCGATTGCAGACGCGACGTCCCTGACAGAAGCGGGATATATTGGAGACGATATTGAGAGCGTGGTTTCCAAGCTGTTAGCAGCAGCAGACAATGATGTGGAAAAAGCAGAGAGAGGCATTATTTTTATCGACGAGATCGACAAGATTGCCAAGAAAAAAGAGACTCATACCAGAGACGTCAGCGGAGAGTCCGTACAGCAGGAGCTGCTAAAGCTGTTAGAGGGAAGCATTGTGGAAGTGCCGGTAGGCGCAAACCAGAAAAATGCTATGACTCCTACAGCAACCGTCAATACGGATAATATTCTGTTTATCTGCGGCGGAGCATTTCCGGATCTGGAAACTATTATTAAAGAGCGCCTGACCAACAAATCCTCCATTGGATTTAACAGCGCGTTAAAAGATGAATTTGAAAATGATGATGATCTTTTAAAGTATGTAACCAATGACGATCTGCGGGCGTTCGGCATGATTCCCGAGTTTTTAGGCCGTCTGCCGGTTACGGTTACATTAAAGAGCTTAAGTGAGGATATGCTGGTACGGATTTTGAAAGAGCCGAGAAACGCTATCTTAAAACAGTATGAGAAACTTCTCGCAATGGATGAGGTAAAGCTGGTCTTTGAAGATGACGCCCTGAGCTGGATTGCCCAGGAAGCCATTAAGAGGAAAACTGGCGCCCGTGCGTTAAGAGCGATTCTGGAAGAGTTCATGCTGGATATTATGTATGAAATTCCAAAAGATCCAAATATTGGTTCTGTTGTCATTACAAGGCCTTACTTAGAAAAACATGGAGGGCCTCTGGTACAGATGAGAGGATAAGAAGGTATGGGGCGTGCCGTTTCCGGCACGCCCTGTTTTGCGTTTTTACTCCCGCAGCTGCAGAAAGGTATTGTAAAGATTCAGGCTTCCATAGCCCCATTCCTCATTAGGGTAAGAAAAGGACCTGCTTCTCGTAGCGCCGCGGACCAGGTAGGAGCGGATAGCGGCTTCGCTCATGGAAGGATCGTTGCCTTCTACAATTCCCCAGGAAAGCAGATTGGCTACGGCTCCTGCTGTAATGGCGGCGGCGACGGAAGTACCGGTTTTACGAACCATAGGAACCTTGGTAAGGAGGGAAGCATTCGCCGCTTCCTCTGCAGCTGAGCCGCGATAGGCGGCATCCGGAATGACGCTGGGGCCGTAAACGTCTACACCAGGGGCTGCAATATCCGGTTTGACCCGTCCGTCAATGGTATATCCTCTTCCGGAATGGATGAAAATGTTTCCGGCTTCATGGTTGTATGCGCCTATAGTAATAGGCTGGGGAGTATTGCCAGGAGAAGTAATGGTGGAAAAAGGATTGGGCCGCAAAAAGACCGTATTGGGAGAAACAAAGGTTTCTGCAGGCAGCCACATATGATAATCTCCGTCCAGCAGAAGGTTGCTGTATACCCGAATCCTCCAGACGCCAGGGGAAGGATTGAGAAACCGCAGAAAGATGAGCTGCTTGCCAGAGCTTAATTCATGGGGGCGGTAACTGACGAAGATGACGGTGGGTTCTAAAAGAAAGGAAATCGTGGCGTTGCTGCTTAAGGTAAGGGGAATCCGTCCGATGGTTTCTCCGCTGGGGGAAACAAATCCGACCGTATAGGTTTCCGGAGTAGAGGCCCACAACTCGGTTACAAAGCTGGTTTCTCCTTCCCCTACCCGTATTTCCACCTCGTCCGGCTGGGAAGCGCTGGGGACGGAACCGACATAATGGTGTCCCAAACCGCTTTCATTTCCAGCGGCAATTACCGTACAGGCGCCGATGGACTGGGTAATACTGCCTAAAGACAGGCTTAAAGGAGAGGTTCCGCCGTGGCTTCCTAAGTTGGTTCCCAGACCGATGCAGACTACCAGGGGCATCCGGTAATATCGGGCTACTTCGGAAAGGTAGCGGATTCCCAGAATGATGTCGTTTTCCTGATAGGCATGGGCGTCTTTTCTGATACAGAAAAATTCCCGCAGATATTGCTTGGCAGGTTTTAACTTTACTATGGCTAAGGAAGCTTCCGGAGCTGCACCGGAAAAATCGGAAGCAGGAAGGGCGGTTCCCGCTGCGACGCCTGCTAAAAAAGTGCCGTGTCCCAGAACGTCTTTGGAAGGAACCAGGGAAAGGGGATCCGGAGAAGCCAGAGCTTCATTAATCTGTTCTTCGCCAAAGTGAACGCCATACTGGAGAAAATCAAAAGGGTCTTCTTTTTCAGAAGAGGAACTGTCCGGTTCGGCCGGTTCAGAAGAGCGGGGATTTAAGGGCTTGGGAATGGTCTGATCCCAGATTCCTAAAATTCTGGTAGAACCATCCTGTTTCCGGAAGACGGGACTTCGGTAGTCGATTCCGGTATCAAGAAAACCAATCAGCGTTCCCCGCCCTTTCTGACCTAAGGAGGGCTGATTAAACACCTGAAAAATGCCGGAAGCTTCCAGGGCAGAGGTATCTAACAGGGTAAACAGCTTTGGAATCGCGTAATAAGGATATTTCTCAAGAGAAATGGGAAGAGTATGTTCAGAGGGAAGATAGATGATGGAATAGCCTGGAAATGCATAATCGGAGCATACCGGCATGGCGTCCGGTTCCGCAGAAAGCCAGCCTTTGCTTCCGAGGCGGTAAATAAAATCCGTGTATTCTTCTGAGGTAATGTCAACCGTACAGGCAGCCATAAGTTTCTCCGGCATTTTTTGTATAGTATATGTGAATGGAAACGAAAACATTCGCTGGACGAACCGGCCCCGACATAGTAAAATAATAAAAAAAGGATGGTGACAGGATGTTCTGGATTGGATTGATTGCAGCGCTGGCGTTTTTGGATTTGTGCTTGAAAGAGCTGATAGAAGAGGAGAAGGACGAAAATTTTCCAAAGGAACTGGAGAAAAGCAAGGGAAAGATTATTCTTCACAAGAGCCATAATGCCGGATTTCCATTTGGTTTTCTGAAAGAGAAAAAAGAACTGGTTAAGATGATTCCGGTAGCAGCCGCCTCCGCAGTATTTGGGGCGCTGGCTTATCTGATGGGAAAAAAGGGACATCTGGCTGAGAAAACCGCCTTTTCCCTGACGGTAGGAGGCGCGCTGAGCAATATTTTCGACCGGTACCAGAGAGGATATGTGGTGGATTACTTCAGCTTTAACGTAAAAGGGCTGAAAAAAGTAATTTTCAATCTGGGAGATCTATTTGTATTTGCAGGCGTACTGCTGGCTCTGCTGACAGAAGCGTACAGCTGGGTAAGGGAAGGATTCCAGAAAGCAGGGTCTGGAAAAATATAAGGTCAAGGCAGTTTTCTTCCCATATTGACAGAATGCCGGAAATATTGTAAAATCACTACTAAAAAACAAAGAAGGAGTGATTTTTTTTGGACCCGTCGTCTGACGTCGTGATACAAGGTATCATAATTGTAATTCTATTGATTCTATCTGGATTTTTCTCATCTACAGAGACAGCACTGACTACAGTGAACCGGATTCGGATGCGTACCCTTGCAGAGGCAGGATCAAAGCCTGCCATGTATGTAAACAAGGTGGTGGAGGATCAGGGAAAGATGCTTTCCGCAATTCTGATCGGAAACAACATTGTGAATCTGTATGCATCTTCCATGGTAACCACATTGGTAACAAATTTGTGGGGCAGCAGGGTCGTTGGGTTTGCTACTGGTGTTCTGACTTTGTTGATTCTGCTTTTCGGCGAGATTACCCCGAAAACCATGGCAACTCTCTCAGCAGATTCCATTGCGTTAAAAAATGCAAGGATTATCTACTACATGATGGTGGTAATGACCCCTGTTATTTTTGTAATTAATAAAATGTCTTACGGCGTTCTCCGTCTGCTGAAAATGGATCCGAACAAGAAGCAGGAATCCATTACAGAGGATGAACTGAGAACCATTGTGGAAGTCAGCCATGAAGAAGGCGTGATTGAGACAGAAGAAAAGAAGATGATTACCAACGTATTTGATTTTGGGGATTCACTGGCAAAAGACATTATGGTTCCCAGAATTAATATGTCCTTTACAGATGTAGAGGCTACGTATGAAGAACTGCTTGCCATTTTCAGGGAAGACCGGTTTACCCGTATTCCAGTGTATGAGGAAACAACGGACAATGTAATCGGCATCATCAACATGAAGGATTTGCTGCTGTTGACAGAAGAGGACAAGGCGCATTTCTCAATTAGGGATTATCTACGGCAGCCCTTATATACCTATGAATTTAAAAAGGTAGCCGAGCTGATGGTAGAGATGAGAAAGACTTCCAACAACATTGTAATCGTGCTGGACGAATACGGCGCGACAGCAGGTCTGATTACCCTGGAAGATATGCTGGAGGAAATCGTAGGAGAGATTCGGGATGAATATGACGAGGACGAGGAAGACAGTCTGACGAAAATCAATTCTAACGAATATATTGTAGAAGGTTCCATGAAACTGGATGATTTAAATGACCAGCTGGGCCTTAATCTGGAATCCGAGGATTATGATTCCATCGGCGGTCTGGTAATCGGTTTCCTGGACCATCTGCCGGAAGAAGGCGAGACGGTCGAGCATGAAGGATTCCGGTTCCTGGTAGAAAAGATGGATAAAAACCGGATTGAGAAGATTCATATTTATCGTCTGGAACAGCCGGAAGAGGAAAAAGAAGAACCGTAACCATTATAAGAAAGAGGCGTATTGCAAGCTGCAGTACGCCTTTTTGGATCCATGCTAGCTTGCCATGCCCCCGATGGTGCCGGAAGCGGCGCAGATGCCAACAACAGTAAGAATCTGGTTCGTGTCTGCGGTAATCCCTTTGTCCAGAGCAGCGGACATGAAAAAAAGCACTAGAAAGTAAGCCAGTCCGGTTAAGAATCCCCAGAAAAAACGGCGTTGGCGCAGGGATTTTCCGGCTAAAAAGCCGCCCAGGAAACAGGTAATCGCGTAGATGAAGTGAACGGCCAGCCCTACCTGGGCAGGACGGAACCGAAACTTGTACAGCCCGAGTGATACGGCAAACAAAAGAATGCCGGTGGCCAGGTAGGAAAACAGCAGGGAACGGAGCATAGGTTTTACAAATCCATTAGTCATAAGAACCTCATTTCTGCATCAGCAGGATTTGCTTTAATATATTCCTAAGCTGTACAAGATATACTTGCAAAAGGTTATCTATCTGTGATATACTTGCAAAGAAATTATGTACATTGTTCAAATGGAACGGATCAAGGCGGCGCATCTTCTTGACCTGAAAGACAGGTCAAGAAGCATCGGATGTCCATTCGATGAGAAAACCGGCGCCTGAACTGTTACATTCAATATTTTTAAGATAGGAGGAACTTGGGATGAAGCACGTTAAGACTTTAAATGCAAACACCTTAAAGGAGTCCATGAAGAAGGGCGGATGCGGCGAGTGCCAGACTTCCTGCCAGTCCGCTTGCAAAACCTCTTGTACAGTAGGAAACCAGGCTTGCGAGAACAGCAACCGCTAGTTTACAAAGGCGGTCAGGCAGATTTGGCCTGACAGTCAGGACAAGGAAGAGGCAGACAAGAAACCCCTACGGTCTTCCAGGATTGTAGGGGGTATTTTCGTTGTCAAGCATCTGGAAAACCTGCCGACGGCAGGTTTTCTCGGTGTCTGCCCGCATCTGTCTGCCAAAAATGGCAGGAAACAGTTAGATAAGGAGAATATTCAGTGATTCATCAATATATTAATAATGGCTACTATATCGTTATGGACGTTAACAGCGGTTCTGTCCATTCCGTAGATCCGGTATTTTATGACGCAGTTCAGGTTCTGGCAGAAGAAGCAAAGATTCCTGATATGGAAAAGCCGGAAAAACTGCCTAAGGAGGCCGTTACCCTGGTAAGGGAGCGTTTATCCGGCAAATATCCGGATGCAGAGGTTGCAGAAGTTCTGGAAGACATCCAGGAGCTTATCGACATGGAACAGCTGTTTACGGAGGACATTTATAAGGAGTATGTAGCGGATTTCAAGAAGCGGAAAACAGTGGTAAAAGCGCTGTGCCTGCACATTGCCCATGACTGCAATCTGGCCTGTCGCTACTGTTTTGCAGAGGAAGGCGAGTATCATGGCCGCCGTGCATTAATGAGCTATGAGGTAGGAAAGAAAGCCCTTGATTTCCTCATTGCCAATTCCGGCAACAGACAGCATCTGGAAGTAGACTTTTTCGGCGGAGAACCGCTGATGAACTGGGACGTAGTAAAGCGTCTGGTTGAATACGGCCGCTCCCAGGAAAAAGAACACAATAAAAAGTTTCGTTTTACCCTGACCACCAACGGCGTTCTGTTAAATGACGAGATTATGGAGTTCTGCAACAAAGAAATGAGCAACGTAGTCTTAAGCCTGGACGGACGTAAGGAAGTCAACGACCATATGCGCCCGTTCAGAGGCGGAAAAGGAAGCTATGATTTAATTGTTCCTAAGTTCCAGAAATTTGCCGAGCTTCGGGGAGACAAGGACTATTTTGTCCGCGGAACCTTTACCAATAAGAATCTGGACTTTGGCGAAGACGTACTTCACTATGCAGATCTGGGATTTAAGAAAATGTCCATGGAGCCGGTAGTGGCAGAGCCGACAGAGGATTACGCGATTCGGGAAGAAGATCTTCCTCAGATTTTAGCGGAATACGACAGACTGGCAGCAGAGTATGTAAAACGTCACAAAGAAGGAAGAGGATTTACCTTCTTCCATTTCATGGTAGATTTAAAGCAGGGCCCCTGTGTTGCAAAACGCCTTTCCGGATGCGGTTCCGGAACCGAGTACCTGGCTGTTACCCCTTGGGGAGATCTTTATCCATGTCACCAATTTGTCGGAAAGGAAGAATTCCTTCTTGGCAATGTAGATACAGGTGTAACCAATACGGCAATCCGCGATGAGTTTAAACTCTGCAATGTCTATGCAAAAGAAAAATGCAAAGATTGCTTTGCAAGATTCTACTGCAGCGGCGGCTGCGCGGCAAATTCCTATAATTTCCACGGATCCATCACAGACGCTTACGACATTGGCTGTGAGATGCAGAAAAAACGAATCGAATGTGCAGTAATGATTAAAGCGGCGATTGAGGATTGACAAGGAAAAGGAGACAATCAACCATGAAAAACAGCAAAACAAAGGGTCTGCTGAGTTTAATTCTGGCCATAGCAGCAGTTGTGGTATTTGGCTTTCTGGGCTATCAGACCATGGATGAGATTAAACTGGGATTAGACTTGGCCGGCGGTGTCAGCATTACTTACCAGACCGTCAAAGAAGACCCGACAGATGAAGAAATGTCTGATACCATTTACAAGCTTCAGCAGCGTGTACAAAACTACAGTACAGAAGCAGAAGTGTATCAGGAAGGCAGCAACCGGATTAACATTGATATTCCAGGCGTGTCAGACGCCAACACCATTCTGGAAGAACTGGGAAAACCTGGTTCCCTGGTGTTTAGTGACGAAACCGGCAAAACAGTGCTGGACGGCACCAAGGTTACTTCCGCTAAAGCGGGAATGTACCAGGACGACACAACGGGAATGGACAAATACGTGGTTTCCTTAACCTTCAATGAGGAAGGAAAACAGGCGTTTGCAGAAGCGACCAAAGCGAACATCGGGAAACCGATTTTTATTATCTACGACAACCAGGTAGTATCCAGCCCCATCGTACAGAATGAAATTACCCAGGGTTCCTGTGAGATTACCGGTATCGAGACGTTTGAGATGGCTGAGAATCTGGCTTCTACCATCCGTATCGGTTCTCTGTCCCTGGAATTAGAGGAACTCCGCTCCAACGTAGTAGGTGCAAAATTAGGTTCTACTGCGATTTCTACCAGTTTAAAAGCAGGCGCAATCGGATTTGCCCTGGTAGCGGTATTTATGATAGCCGTATATCTGATTCCAGGTCTTGCATCTGTGATTGCACTGTGCCTGTATGTAGGACTGATTCTGATTCTGCTGTCTGCATTTGAGATTACCCTGACCCTGCCTGGCGTGGCTGGTATTATCCTGTCCATTGGTATGGCAGTAGATGCAAACGTAATTATCTTTACCCGTATTAAAGAAGAGATCGCAGTTGGAAAGACAGTAAAATCTGCTATTAAGACTGGTTTCCAGAAAGCGTTGTCTGCAATTGTAGACGGCAACATTACGACGTTAATTGCAGCGTTCGTCCTGTTCTGGAAGGGATCCGGTACGGTAAAGGGCTTTGCTTCTACCCTGGCGCTTGGTATTGTGCTGTCCATGTTTACCGCCTTATTTGTGACCAGATTTGTTCTTCGCACCCTGTATAACTTGGGCTTTGAAAATGCAAAGCTGTACGGAAGCAAAAAGGATGGAAAGGTTATCGACTTCCTGGGCAAGAGAAACATCTGCTTTATTATTTCTTTAGCAGTGATTGCAGCCGGATTTGTGGGTATGGGCATCAACAAAGCCAATACTGGCGATATGTTTAACTACAGCTTAGACTTTAAGGGCGGTACTTCCACCAACGTAACCTTTAACGAGGATATGACCCTGGAGCAGATTTCCGCAGAAGTAGTTCCGGTAGTAGAAAGCATTACCAAAGATGCCGGAATCCAGACCCAGAAGGTTGCCGGTACTAATGAAGTAATTATTAAGACCCGCGCCCTGGATGTGGATGAGCGTCAGGCGTTAAATGACGCATTAGTGGAACACTTTGGAGTGGAGCAGGAGAAGATTACGGCAGAAAGTATTTCCGGCGCAGTCAGCGATGAAATGAAGAAAGACGCATTCTTAGCAACTGCCATTGCAACGGTATGTATGCTGCTTTACATCTGGTTCCGGTTTAAGGATATCCGCTTTGCAGCCAGTGCAGTTCTGGCTCTGGTACATGACGTCCTGGTAGTAGTAACCTGCTATGCCATTGCAAAATGGTCCGTCGGTTCTACCTTCATTGCGTGTATGCTGACCATTGTGGGTTACTCGATTAATGCAACCATTGTTATCTTTGACCGTATCCGTGAAAATCTGGCAGTCCAGGGTAAGAAGGATTTAAAGGAACTGGTAAATGCAAGTATTACCCAGACCTTTACACGAAGCATTAACACTTCCCTGACCACGTTTATCATGGTATTCGTATTGTACCTGATGGGAGTCTCCTCCATTCGTGAGTTTGCACTTCCTCTGATGGTAGGTATTGTCTGCGGAACGTATTCTTCCGTATGCATTACCGGCGCTCTGTGGTATGTCATGACCACTGGAAAGCAGAAAAAAGAACAAGCAAAACGTTCCGGTAAGAAAGAGAAATAATAGATGAAATATCAATTAATTACAACCGAGGGACGGGCGAAACGCGCCAGCGTGGAAACCGTCCACGGCACGATTCAGACTCCGGTGTTTATGAATGTGGGCACAGTAGGAGCCATTAAAGGAGCCGTTTCAACCAATGATTTAAAAGACATCGGCACCCAGGTAGAACTGTCCAATACGTATCACCTCCATGTAAGAACGGGAGATAAGCTGATTAAAGAATTTGGCGGCCTTCACAAGTTTATGAACTGGGACAGACCGATTCTGACCGATTCCGGCGGATTCCAGGTGTTTTCCTTAACGGGTCTTAGAAAGATTAAGGAAGAGGGCGTTTATTTTAACTCTCATATTGACGGCCATAAGATTTTTATGGGGCCGGAAGAAAGTATGCAGATTCAGTCCAACTTAGGTTCTACCATTGCCATGGCGTTTGACGAGTGTCCGCCCAGCATGGCAGACCGGAAATACATCGAAAACAGTGTGGCAAGAACTACCAGATGGCTGGCCCGCTGCAAAGCGGAGATGGAAAGACTGAACAGTCTGCCGGACACCATCAACAAAGAACAGCTGCTTTTTGGAATCAACCAGGGCGGCGTGCTGGATGATGTGAGAATTGCCCATGCAAAAGAAATTGCAGCCATGGATTTAGACGGTTATGCAGTAGGCGGCCTGGCAGTAGGCGAAAGCCACGAGGAAATGTATCACATTTTGGATGTGACCGTTCCCCATCTGCCCCAGGACAAACCAACCTACCTGATGGGAGTTGGAACACCGGCCAATATCCTGGAAGCAGTGGACAGAGGCGTAGACTTCTTTGACTGCGTCTATCCGTCCCGTAATGGACGCCATGGCCATGTGTATACCAACCACGGAAAGCTGAACCTGTTTAATTCCCAGTATGAGCTGGATTCCCGTCCTATCGAGGAAGGCTGCGGCTGTCCGGCCTGCAGGGGAGGATACAGCAGAGCTTATATCCGTCATCTGTTAAAAGCAAAAGAGATGCTGGGAATGCGTTTCTGTGTATTGCATAATCTTTATTTTTATAATACAATGATGAGTGAGATTCGCGACGCCATCGAAGAACACCGCTACGCAGAATATAAGGCAGAAAAGCTTGCCGGCGTAACTGGTCAGAAATAATATGGGAGCATAAGGCGAGGCGAAAGCTCCCCGTATCATAAGGAGGAAATAAAAAATGGTTGCAACAGGCACAATGGGAATTGGCTTCTGGGTAATTTATCTGGCAGCAATTTTCGGATTAATGTACTTCATTGCCATCAGACCCCAGAAGAAAGAAAAGAAAAAAATGCAGGAATTAATGGCCAGCATCGCAGTAGGCGATACGGTTCTGACTTCCAGCGGCTTCTATGGCGTGATTATTGACATGACCGATGATACCGTTATCGTAGAGTTTGGCAGCAACAAGAACTGCCGTATCCCGATGCAGAAGCAGGCAATTATCCAGATCGAAAAGCCGGAAGCTTAAATTACGGGAAATTTTTAAACAGGCTGTATATGGCTGCTGCAAAATGACACGAGATTTTGCGGCAGCCATTTTTGTTGAGGTAAACTATGGAGAAAACAGGAGAATTTTCAAATATTAAACGGAAATTATTGGCAGAGCAGGCAGAGGAACAGATTTACCGGTATATTATCGACACTCCGTTTGAAATTGGCTCAAAACTTCCCAATGAGTTTGAACTAGCGGAGCGGTTCGGAGTAGGAAGAAGTACGATTCGGGAAGCGGTAAAACTTTTAGCTTCCAAAGGCGTGCTGGAAGTCCGGAGAGGTTCGGGCACTTATGTGATGAATCAGACGCCTGCTAATTTGGATCCATTGGGGCTGCAGGGACTGGGCGACCGGATGAGCCTGGCTTTGGATCTGGCAGATGTCCGCATTTTGCTGGAGCCTGGGATTGCAGAAATGGCGGCTCGCAATGCGTCGGAAGAAGATATAGAAGAGCTGAGACGGCTGTGCGGACAGATAGAAAAGAAACTGGAAAATGGGGAAGACTACGTCCAGGATGATATTGATTTTCATACCTGTGTGGCAAAGTCTTCCAAAAACAGGGTGGTTGGACAGTTGATTCCGATTATTGACACAGCGGTCATGGTGTTTGTAAATGTGACCCATAAGAGGCTGAAAGAAGAAACGATTTCTACCCACAGGGCTGTGACGGACGCAATTGCAGAACGGGATCCAATTGGAGCTAAGAGCGCCATGATGATGCATATGGCCTATAACCGGAATCTGATTAAACAGTTAATCAAAGAATCAGATTCTCCAATATAATCTTTTGCTATCCAAACAAAGGGGCGGCTTCCTTCGGGAAGCTATCCCTTATTAAATCACAAAAGTGGTCTGATGTATTGAAAAAATATCTGAAATATGTTAGGATAAAAGCATAAAACATCATATGACTATGGAGAGAAAAATAGAAACAGCAAATTTCAGGAGGAAAATGTTATGGAATGGAATAGTCAGAGAGTAAGAAAGCTGGCTCCGGAAAATGATCCGCTGAAAATCGGCATGGGCTGGACTGCAGAAGATTTAGACAAACCGCAGATTTTAGTGGAAAGCACGTTTGGAGACAGCCATCCAGGAAGCGCACACTTAAATATTTTTGTCGAAGAAGCTATGAGAGGAATCAGGGATGCAGGCGGAAGAGGCGCCAGATATTACACGACAGATATCTGCGACGGAATTGCTCAGGGGCATGATGGAATTAACTATTCCTTAGCCCATAGAGACATGATTGCCAACATGATTGAAATCCATGGAAACTCAACCGGCTTTGATGGCGGCGTGTTTATTGCAAGCTGCGACAAATCCGTACCGGCCTGCCTGATGGGGCTGGCGAGACTGGATCTGCCTTCTATTGTGATTACCGGAGGCGTTATGGATGCGGGGCCGGATTTGCTGACTTTAGAGCAGATTGGAATGTATTCTGCCATGCGCCAGAGAGGCGAGATTACAGAAGAAAAATTTACGTATTATAAGCAGAATGCCTGTCCGTCCTGCGGCGCCTGCTCGTTTATGGGAACGGCTTCTACCATGCAGGTAATGGCAGAAGCGCTTGGTCTGATGCTTCCTGGTTCTGCGTTAATGCCTGCAACCTGTAAAGATTTAAAAGTCATGGCTTATCAGGCAGGAAAACAGATTATGGAACTGGCAAAAATGGGCTTAAAGGCCAGCGATATTGTGACCATGAAGTCTTTTGAAAATGCGATTATGGTACACGCTGCCATTTCCGGTTCCACCAATTCCCTGCTTCACATTCCGGCAATGGCTCATGAACTGGGCCTGGAGCTGGATTCCGATACCTTTGACCGGATGCACAGAGGCGCTCACTATCTGTTAGACATCCGTCCGGTAGGCAAGTGGCCGGCACAATTCTTCTACTATGCAGGAGGCGTGCCGGCTGTTATGGAAGAAATCAAGTCCATGCTTCATCTGGACGTTATGACCGTAACCGGAAAGACTCTGGGAGAAAACCTGGAAGAATTAAAGAAGAATGGTTTCTACGATAAATGCGAAGAATACTTAAAGAAATGGGGATTAAAGAGAACGGATGTAATCCGTACATTTGACAATCCAATTGGAACGGATGGAACCGTAGCGATTTTAAAGGGAAATCTGGCTCCGGAAGGTTCGGTAGTCAAGCATTCTGCAGTTCCGAAGGAAATGTTTCAGGCAGTCCTTCGGGCAAGGCCGTTTGACTGTGAAGAAGACGCCATTGCGGCGGTATTGTCCCATGAAATCCAGCCAGGCGACGCGGTGTTTATCCGCTATGAAGGGCCTAAGGGCTCCGGTATGCCGGAAATGTTTTATACCACAGAAGCGATTGCTTCTGATCCGGAATTGGGAACGAGCATCGCCCTGATTACAGACGGAAGATTTTCCGGAGCGTCAAAAGGCCCTGCAATTGGCCACGTATCTCCGGAAGCGGCAGAAGGCGGGCCCATCGCCCTGGTGGAAGAAGGGGATCTGATTAAGATTGATATTCCGGCAAGAATCCTGGAAATCGTTGGAATTAATGGAAAAGAGCTTCCAAAGGAAGAAGTGGATAAGATTCTTGCAGAGCGGAAAAAAGCATGGCAGCCAAAGCCTGCGAAATATACTAGAGGCGTACTAAAGATTTATTCCGAACACGCAGTCTCTCCGATGAAGGGGGGATATATGGTATAAAAAATCTCTCCTTATGGACAGGCGGCAGGTGTTTGTGTATAATAGTAAATAGGAAATTTTAGAAAAACACCTGTCTCAGACAGACTGGTTCAACTCTAAGGAGGGAAAACAATGAAATTAAATTATGAAGGATTAAAAGCCAGAAAAGAGTGGGAAAAGGCCGGCGTAGCGCTTCCAAAATTTGACTGGAAACAGATGTGTGAGGAAACCGAAAAGAAACCGGTATGGCTTCATTTTGGAGCCGGCAACATTTTCCGCGGATTTATTGCAGATTTGCAGCAGGTGCTGTTAGAGCAGGGCAGTGAAACCAGCGGAATCATTGCGGCAGATACCTTTGACTATGACATTATCGATAAAATTTATACTCCATATGACAGCATGACCATGATGGTCAGTTTAAAGCCAGATGGAAATACGGACAAAAAAGTAATTGCATCGATTGCAAAAGGCCTGCGGGCAGACAGCAAAGATGCTTCCCAGTGGAACGAGCTGAAGAGAATTTTTGCCAGCCCTTCCCTGCAGATGATAAGCTATACCATTACAGAAAAGGGATATAGTTTAAGAACCATGACGGGAGAACTTTCCGGTCTGGCATTAAAGGATATGGAAGAGGGGCCAAATGCTCCGATTCATGCAATGGGCGTTACCGCAGCCCTGTTATATGAGCGTTACAAAGCAGGCGCAGCTCCCATTGCCATGGTCAGCATGGACAACTGCTCCCACAACGGCGCCAAGTTAAAAGCAGGCGTTACGGAGATTGCCGATGCCTGGGCAGAAAAAGGACTGGTAGAGAAAGAATTTATCGAGTATTTAAAGGATGAAGAAAAGGTTTCCTTCCCATGGAGCATGATTGATAAGATTACTCCAAGACCTGCAAAAGAGATTGAAGTGCAGTTGGAAGAGCTTGGAATTGAAGAGATGGCTCCAGTCGTTACCAGCAAAAATACCTATATTGCGCCTTTCGTAAATGCAGAGATTCCGCAGTATCTGGTTATCGAGGACCGGTTCCCCAATGGACGTCCGGCTCTGGAAAAAGCAGGCGTTTATATGACGGACAGAGAAACCGTTAATATGACCGAGAGAATGAAAGTTACCACCTGCTTAAATCCTTTGCATACTGCTCTGGCAGTTTATGGCTGCCTGCTGGGATATAAGAGCATTGCAGATGAGATGAAAGATAAAGATCTGGTTGCTCTGATTGAACACATCGGATATGACGAAGGAATGCCGGTTGTAACCGATCCTGGCATCATTAAGCCAATGGACTTTATCAAAGAAGTCGTAGAAGAGAGGCTTCCAAATCCATTCATTCCGGATATGCCTCAGAGAATTGCAACAGATACCAGTCAGAAAGTTTCCATCCGTTTTGGCGAAACCATTAAATCCTATATGGCGCGTCCGGATATGGATGCATCCAGCCTGACCTATATTCCGCTGGCACTGGCAGGATGGCTGCGCTATCTGTTAAAGGTAGATGACGCAGGAAATGAAATGCCGGTAAGTCCGGATCCGATGTTAGAACAATTGAGTCAGGCTTTAGAAGGCATCCAGGTCGGAAATCCAGACAGCTTACAGGGACAGTTAAAGCCAGTACTGGAAAATGCCGGAGTATTCGGCGTCAACCTGTATGAGGCCGGACTTGGCGGAAAGGTAGAAGAGATGGTCCGCAAGATGCTTGCAGGCCCTGGGGCAGTCAGAAAAACCCTGGAAGAATATTTAAAGTAAACAGGTAAAATAGGAATAGAAAAGGAGCAGCTTCCTTGCAGGTGAATATGAAATCTGCAGGGAAGCTGCTCTTTTATGGAAAAATGTGTTTTTTGAGGGCTGATTTTGTCAGAAAAATGTGTTTTTATGAGGGTGTTTTTTATGGAAAAATGTGTTAAACTCTATTTGAGAAGGAAGGTGACGATTTGAAAAGAAATGCGATTCAAGATCTGATTTGGTGGAAAGGAAGCGAAGAACGTAAGCCGCTGGTTTTAAAAGGAGCCAGGCAGGTGGGGAAAACCTGGCTTATGAAAGAGTTTGGCAGGAATTATTATGAGAGCTATGTTTATTTTAACTTTGACGAAGAAGACGAGCTGAAATCCATTTTTGAATCCAATAAAAATCCTCAGCGGATTATTGAACTTTTGTCTATGATTGGCGGAGAAAAAATCCTTCCAGGAGAGACACTGATTATTTTCGATGAGATCCAGGAATGTCCGGAAGCGTTAAATACGCTGAAATATTTTAAAGAAAAAGCCAATGAATACCATGTGATTGCAGCCGGAAGCCTGTTAGGGACTCTTCTGGCAGCTCCGAAATCTTATCCGGTAGGAATGGTTAATTTATTGGAAATCGGTCCTATGACATTTGACGAGTTCCTCCATGCGTCCGATCCGGCATTAGCGCTATTTTATGACACCATTGAAAAAGGAAGCCAGATTGAAGAAATTTTTCATAACCGTCTGCTGGAAGCCTATGACAATTATCTGATTATTGGCGGGATGCCGGAATGTGTTGCTTCCTGGATAGAGCATAAAGATCCGTCCAGGATTTCCCAGATTCAGAAAGAGCTAATCGAGGTTTATGAAAATGACTTTTCTAAACACAACGGAAAGGTCAACAGCGGACGGATTTTGATGGTTTTCAGGAGTATTGTTTCTCAGCTTGCAAAAGCAAACGAAAAATTTATGTATGGGGCTGTCAGGGAAGGAGGACGCGCCAGGGATTTTGAAGAAGCAATAGAATGGCTGGTGTCTGCCGGAATGCTGAACCGGATTTATAACACTTCCAAAATGGAACATCCTCTGGCGGCATTTGACAGGCTGGATCAGTTTAAATTATTCTTGTTTGATACAGGTCTGCTAAAGCATATGGCGGGGATTGACAACAAGGCGATCCTCTTAAAGAGCAACTATCAATTTAAGGGGCCTTTAACGGAAAACTATGTTTTGCAGCAGCTTCGTGGACAATTTGAAGTGGAACCCCGATATTTTTCTGATAAAACCAGTGAAATAGATTTTGTCATCCAGTATGGCATGGATATAATTCCTGTCGAGGCAAAAGGCGGGGAAGATAAGTCTGCACCATCATTTAAGAAGTATGTTGCGGAACATCAGCCGGTATATGCCGTCCGTTTTTCCAGAAGAGGATATCGGAAAGATGGTTCTATTACCAATCTTCCTCTGTATCTGGCAGGAAAAATGAGAGAATTGCTGTAAGAACACCAAGATTATTTTATAGAAGAAGGAGACTCCAATGATAAAGAACATCGTATTTGATATGGGAAAAGTGCTGGTGGCTTATGAGGCAGACGCGGTCGCCAGACATTTTATAGAAGATGAAAAAGAACGGAAGGACGTCTGCACCAGTGTGTTTGTATCTCCGGAATGGCTGATGCTAGACATGGGAGTGATTTCAGAAGAGGATGCGTTAAAAAGGATGCAGGCCCGTCTGGACACAGATCACGCCAGAGAAATGGCCCGTATGTGCCTGGAGCACTGGCATGAATACAATATGTGGCCCATAAAAGAGATGGGAGAACTGGTACGTTTACTGAAAAAACGGGGATTTGGCATCTATCTCTGTTCCAATGCGTCGCTCCGGCTTTTGGACTGCTATAAACAAGTGATTCCGGCGATTGACTGCTTTGACGGGATTTTGTTTTCGGCCGAAGAAAAGTGCATCAAACCTCAGAAAGAGATTTACCATAGACTGTTTGAAAAATTTTCGTTAAATCCAAAGGAGTGTTTCTTCATCGATGATCTGGATTTAAACATCCAGGGGGCAAAGGAATGCGGAATGGATGGATATTGTTTTGCAGACGGGGATGTGGAAAAACTAAAGAAGGTTTTGGAAGCAATGCCAAAACCAGTATAAAAACTGCCAGAACATGAGGCTGGAAAGCAAAGATTTAATAGAAGAGCCGCAGGGCACAGATGCTTGTCATCCGTACTCTGCGGCTGATTTCATTTAGAATTCGGGCTCAATCAGTCCGTATGTATTGCCTTTTCTTTTATAAACAACATTGACTTCATCGGTATCTGCATTGAGGAATACGTAGAAGTTGTGGCCAAGGAGTTCCATCTGGAAGCAGGCTTCCTCTGGATCCATTGGTTTCATGCCGAACCGTTTGGTCTTTACGATTTTAATTTCATCTTCGTAAGGAGCAGGCTCTTCTTCTAAGAACTGGGCAGAAAATGCAGCTGCCGCCTGCTTGCGGTCGATTAATTTGTTCTTATATTTTTTGAGCTGCCGCTCGATAACCTCCTCTACTAAATCAATGGAAACGTACATATCGCTGCTGGATTCTTCTGCACGGATAATCGTTCCCTTTACTGGAATTGTAACCTCGATGTTCTGGCGCTCTTTCTGCACGCTTAATGTAACAGTAACCTCGGTGTCGGGATTGAAGTAGCGGTCCAGCTTGCCGATTTTGTCTTCTACGGCACGTTTTAAAGCGGGAGTAACCTCAATATTTCTTCCTGTAATTGTAAAACGCATTAACATCAGCTCCTTTTTCTTGGGATGTAATTAGTATACCACGCTTAGAGGGAAAACTCAACAAAAAAACATGAATTGTCTCGACAATTTATCTAAAAAAATTATAAATTTTCTTTTTAAATAAGGAAGAAAAGTATTGCAAAACTACTTGTTTTGGTCTGAAAAAGTCAAGAGGATTTATGGAAAATCTTGTGGAAACGTGTAAGTTTGTGATAAATAGATAAAAAAACAGCAGACTTATGTTCTTTTACAAGAACAGACAAAAAGAGGAAAAATATTGTGGATAATGTGGATAACTCGGTGTATAACTCCTTTTTCTCGTAAAAACGGCCTTTTATTCAGGAAAAAGATGTCTATAAAATGTGCATAACCAGATGTGGAAAATGTGGATAAATAGAAAAGCGAACATACATTTTGTACACAATGTCCAGTTGACCATAATGACGTTAATTTTATGTGACAAGATGTAAATTTTTTATGAACTCGTTGAATAAAACTCCGGTTGGTGTTACAATAAATAAGATTATACCTAGAAAGTCCGTCAGTCGGCTTTCTTTTAATGTCTGAGTATGAAATATAGGAGAGTACCTATGAATTTATTTGAAAAAGTATTTGGCACCCACAGCGATCGGGAGCTGAAACTGATTTATCCCATTGTGGAAAAGATTGAAAAGTTAAAACCAGAGATGGCGGCCCTGTCGGATGAAGAGTTACGGGATAAGACCCGTATCTTTAAAGAGCGTCTGGCAAAGGGAGAGACTCTGGATGATATTCTGCCGGAGGCATTTGCTGCCGTCAGGGAAGCTGCAAAGAGAACATTAAATATGGAACACTTCCCCGTCCAGTTAATCGGCGGTATCGTTCTGCATCAGGGCCGTATCGCAGAGATGCGTACAGGTGAAGGAAAGACTTTGGTTTCTACCTGTCCGGCGTACTTAAATGCACTGGCTGGAAAAGGTGTCCAGATTGTTACGGTTAACGATTATCTGGCAAAGCGTGACGCGGAGTGGATGGGCCAGGTTCACAGATTTTTAGGTCTGACAGTCGGAGTGGTATTAAATTCCATGACTTCAGAAGAGAGAAAAGCCGCTTATGCCTGCGACATTACCTATGTTACCAACAACGAACTGGGTTTTGACTATCTGAGAGATAACATGGCCATCTACAAAGAGCAGATGGTTTTAAGAGATTTAGATTACTGTATCATTGACGAGGTAGACTCTGTTTTAATCGACGAAGCGAGAACTCCGTTAATTATTTCCGGACAGAGCGGCAAATCCACCAAGCTGTATGAGGTCTGCGATGTGCTGGCGCGTCAGCTGGTAAGAGGCGAAGCTTCCGGCGAGTTTACAAAGATGAATGCCATCATGGGCGAAGATATTGAAGAGACCGGAGACTTTATCGTCAATGAAAAGGACAAGGTAGTCAACTTAACAGAAGAAGGCGTAAAGAAAGTAGAGAACTTCTTCCATATTGAAAACCTGGCAGATCCACAGAACCTGGAGATTCAGCACAACATTATTCTGGCTCTGCGGGCCAACAACCTGATGCACAGAGATAAAGACTACGTTGTAAAAGACGATGAAGTTCTGATCGTAGACGAGTTTACCGGCCGTATTATGCCTGGCCGCCGTTATTCCGATGGCCTTCATCAGGCAATCGAGGCAAAGGAGCACGTAAATGTGCGCCGCGAAAGCCGTACCCTGGCTACCATTACATTCCAGAATTTCTTTAATAAATATAAAAAGAAAGGCGGTATGACTGGTACAGCCCTGACGGAGGAAAAAGAGTTCCGCAATATCTACGCAATGGACGTGATTGCCATTCCGACCAATAAGCCGGTGCAGCGTATTGACTTAAATGATGCGGTTTATAAGACGAAGAAAGAAAAATTCCACGCAGTTGTAGAGGAAGTGGCAAAGGCACATGAAAAGGGACAGCCGGTTCTGGTAGGTACTATTACCATCGAGACTTCCGAGATGCTTTCCGGACTGTTAAAGAAGCGGGGCATTCCGCATAAGGTTCTGAACGCAAAGTTCCATGAACTGGAAGCAGAGATTGTAGCAGATGCCGGTATTCACGGAGCAGTTACGATTGCGACCAACATGGCAGGCCGTGGTACGGATATTAAGCTGGATGATGAGGCAAAGGCTGTAGGCGGTTTAAAGATTATTGGTACAGAGCGCCATGAGTCCCGCCGTATTGACAATCAGCTGCGGGGACGTTCCGGACGTCAGGGCGACCCTGGCGAGTCCAGATTTTACCTGTCCCTGGAAGACGATCTGATGCGTCTGTTTGGTTCTGAGCGTCTGATGAAGATGTTTGAGGCAATGGGCGTTCCGGAAAATGAGCAGATCGAGCACAAGATGCTTTCCAGCGCGATTGAAAAGGCTCAGATGAAGATCGAGACCAACAACTACGGTATCCGTGAAAACCTGTTAAAGTATGACGAGGTAAACAACGAGCAGAGAGAAATTATTTACGCAGAACGCCGTAAAGTATTAGACGGGGACAATATGCGTGACGTTATCCTGCGCATGGTTACAGATTTAGTGGAAAATGCGGTAGATATGGCCATTCCGGACGAGCTGACTGCAGAAAACTGGGATTTAAAGGAATTAAATACCCTTCTCCTTCCGGTTATCCCGATTGCGCCGGTTGTTTTAACAGATGAGCAGAAGAAGAGCATGAAGAAAAATGAGTTAAAGCATACGCTCAAAGAAGCTGCCATCAAGCTGTATGAAGAGAAAGAGGCCCAGTTCCCGCAGGCAGAGCAGATGCGTGAGATTGAGCGCGTGGTTCTGTTAAAGGTAATTGACAATAAGTGGATGTGCCATATTGACGATATGGATCAGCTGAGAGAAGGCATCGGCCTTCAGGCTTATGGACAGAGAGATCCAGTTGTAGAATATAAGGTCAATGCATATGAGATGTTTGATTCCATGACCGCAGCAATCCGCGAAGAGACTGTCCGGATTCTGATGCACATCCGTGTAGAGCAGAAGGTAGAGAGAGAACCGGTTGCCAAGGTAACCGGAACAAACCGCGACGAGTCTGCCGCGCCGGCTCCAAAGCGCCGCGCAGCCCAGAAGATTTATCCAAACGATCCGTGTCCATGCGGTTCCGGCAAGAAATATAAGCAGTGCTGCGGCAGAAAGCCAATATAAGAATTAAATAATAATACTAAAAATACAACTGTCCAGGACAGTTACCATAAAAATAAGAAAGCGGGTGAAGCTTGTGGTTGAATTGGATCAGTTTAAATATACGCTGTCCACATTTAAGAAACCATTAGTGGAAGTGAGGGATTCACTTTAACTTAGATGCTAAGTTAAGGAAGATTGACGAGCTTGATAAGAGTATGGAGGAACCCAGTTTCTGGGAAGATGCCGAACGCTCAACCAAGATTGTAAAAGAAGCAAAGAATTTAAAAGATACGGTAGAAGGATACCAGCATCTGGAACGTCTCTATGAAGAGATTGAACTGATGATTGAGATGGGATATGAGGAAAATGATCCGGAAGTGATTCCGGAGATTCAGACCATGTTGGATGAATTTTCGTCTAATCTGGAGAAAATGCGCCTGTCTACCCTTCTGACTGGAGAATATGATAACTGTAATGCGATTCTGCGTCTCAACGCCGGAGCCGGCGGCACAGAGTCCTGCGACTGGTGCAGTATGCTGTACCGGATGTACTGCCGGTGGGCAGAGAGCAGGGGATTTTCTGTAGAAGTACTGGATTTTCTGGACGGCGACGAGGCAGGAATCAAGTCGGTTACGATTCAGGTTAACGGGGAAAATGCATTCGGTTACTTAAAATCCGAGAGAGGCGTGCACCGTCTGGTGCGGATTTCCCCATTCAATGCAGCGGGCAAGAGACAGACGTCCTTTGTGTCCTGCGACGTAATGCCGGATATTGAAGAAGATCTGGACGTGGAAATCAATCCGGATGATTTGCGGATTGACACCTATCGTTCCAGCGGAGCCGGCGGACAGCATATCAATAAGACGTCTTCGGCCATCCGTATTACCCATATTCCGACAGGAATTGTGGTTCAGTGTCAGAATGAACGTTCCCAGTTCCAGAACAAGGATAAGGCTATGCAGATGCTGAAAGCAAAGCTGTATATGTTAAAACAGCAGGAAAATGCGGAAAAGCTTTCCGATATCCGCGGAGAGGTCAAGGAGATAGGATGGGGCAACCAGATCCGTTCCTATGTGCTGCAGCCTTACACGATGGTAAAGGATCATCGTACCGGCGAAGAACTTGGCAATGCAGACAGCGTACTCAACGGCAACCTGGATCCATTTATCAGCGCATACTTAAAATGGCTGAGTCTTGGATGTCCGGATAAACACGCCCAGATGGCAGACTAAGCTGTGCAAAATGTTTACGGCCCGAACATTTCTGTTCGGGCTGTTTTATACTCTGTGTTTTCCGGCGAGGTCAGGAAAGTATGCGGGAAAAAACAGGAAAAACGGTTGCATACTTTAAATGAATGTGATAATATCTTTTCCATGAATACAAATGTATTCTATGTACGGACATCTGGCGGGAAATAAGGGGAGAATCATGGGAGAGAAAAGTAAGTATTTTGTGTTAAAACAGAGAGCGGTTCCAGAAGTGCTTTTAAAAGTAGTAGAAGCGAAGCGGCTTTTAGAATCTGAGAGAGCCATTACGGTTCAGGAGGCTACCGATCGGGTAGGAATCAGCAGAAGCTCTTTTTATAAATACAAAGATGATATATTTCCTTTCTATGACAATACGAAAGGAAAGACGATTACTCTAGTGATCCAGATGGATGATGAACAGGGATTGCTGTCAGATCTTCTGCACGTGGTAGCAGTTTATAGGGCCAATATTTTGACGATTCATCAGAGCATTCCGGTCAATGGCGTGGCAATGCTGACATTAAGCGTAGAAGTCCAGAGCCATACGGGAAATGTTTCCAGTATGATAGAAGAAATGGAGGTTATGAAAGGCATCCATTATGTAAAGATTTTAGCTAGAGAATAGCGCGAAAAGGATGGAAGGGACTATGAGAATGGGCACAGAGGGAATGGTAACCGAAAAATTAGCAGCAGCAGTAATGGGATATGGAACCATTGGTTCTGGCGTAGTGGAAATCCTGGAACAAAACAAAGAGATCATTGCAAAACGCGCCGGAAGAGAAATTGAAGTAAAGTATGTTCTGGATTTACGGGATTTTCCAGGCACTCCAGTAGAAAATAAGATTGTCCACGATCTCGCCAGGATTGAAGAAGATCCGGAAGTTGAGATTGTAGTCGAGACCATGGGCGGAGTTCATCCGGCTTATGAGTTTGTAAAGCGCTGCCTTCTGGCGGGAAAGCACGTTGCAACGTCCAATAAAGCGCTGGTAGCCGCGTGCGGCACAGAACTTTTGCAGATAGCCAGGGAAAAACAGGTAAATTTCCTGTTTGAAGCCAGTACAGGAGGAGGGATTCCGATTATCCGTAACTTGTACCGGTGCCTGACGGGAGAAAAAATTGAAGAGATTACTGGTATTTTGAATGGGACAACCAATTATATTCTGACGAAAATGGACTGCTGCAAGAGTACCTTTGAATCTGCATTAAAAGAAGCCCAGGATCTGGGATATGCAGAGCGCAATCCGGAAGCAGACGTAGAAGGATATGACACCTGCCGCAAAATCGCAATCCTGACAGCTATGGTAACTGGCAGAGAAGTTCGCTTTGAAGAGATTGCTACAGAAGGAATTACGACGATTACGGACGTGGATTTCCAATATGCAAAGAAGCTTGGAATGTCCATCAAACTGCTGGGATCCAGCCGCATAGAGAAAGACAGGGTAATGGCGTTTGTAGCTCCCATGATGATTGGACCGGAAAATCCGCTATATGGAGTGAATGACGTTTACAATGGAATCCTGGTAAAAGGAAATATGCTGGGAACGTCGATGTATTATGGAAGCGGCGCAGGAAAGCTTCCTACTGCAAGCGCAGTTGTGGCAGACATGATTGAAGCTGCCATTTACAGCAAAGAAAATATTCCGTTGGGATGGACAAAAGAAAAACAGGAGATTTCTTCTGTAAACCAGGGCACGTTCCGCTATTTCCTGCGGGCAGAAGGGAAAGAAGCATCCAAAAAGAAGGAGATTTCCCAACTGTTCCATGCAGAACGGCTGGTAGAAATTGAAGGGCTTTCCGAGTTTGGCCTGCTGACAGAGGCTATGACAGAAGAAGAGTTCCAGAAAAAGAGAGAACGTATTTCCGGCATTATCCGTGTAATACGGGCAGAATAAAAAGGCATCATTTTGCGGCAGACTGCCGCAAATCGGGAGGACACCATGCTGATTGTAAAAAAGTTTGGCGGAAGTTCCGTCGCAGATAAAGAAAAGATCATGAATGTAGCAAAACGCTGCATAGAAGATTACGAAAAAGGAAACGACGTGGTAGTTGTTTTGTCCGCAATGGGCAAGACTACAGACGGGCTGTTAAGCAAAGCATATGAGATGAATTACAATCCGCCGAAAAGAGAACTGGATATGCTGCTGGTTACCGGCGAGCAGGTATCGGTATCTTTAATGGCAATGGCAATGCACGCTCTGGGAGTACCGGCAATCTCTTTGAATGCCGTTCAGGTAGGAATGCATACCACAAGCGCTTACACAAAGGCGAAACTGAAAAAGATTGACACCAACCGGATCCGGCATGAGCTGGATGCGAAAAAGATAGTCATTGTAACCGGCTTTCAGGGAATCAACCGGTACGACGATATGACGACTCTGGGAAGAGGCGGGTCTGATACGACGGCAGTTGCCATTGCAGCAGCGCTGCGGGCAGATCGCTGCGAGATTTATACGGACGTAGAAGGGGTTTATACAGCAGATCCCAGAATTGTCCCAAATGCCAGAAAGCTTCCGGAAGTGTCTTATGACGAGATGCTGGAGTTTGCGTCATTGGGAGCAAAAGTCCTTCACAACCGTTCGGTAGAGATGGCAAAAAAATATGGAGTAGAACTGGTGGTGCTCTCTAGTCTGACAAGGGCAGAGGGAACCGTCGTAAAGGAGGAAACGAAAGTGGAGCGTATGCTGGTAAGCGGCGTTGCCGTAGATAAAAATACAGCGAGAATTTCTGTACTGGGAGTAAAAAATGAACCTGGTATTGCCTTCCGCATTTTCAATATGCTGGCAAAAAATCAGATTAATGTAGATATTATCATTCAGTCTGTAGGCAGAGAAGATAAAAAAGATATTTCCTTTACGGTAGCCAGAACGGATCTGGCAGAAGCATTGGATATTCTGAATGAAAACAAAGAGACGTTTACCGCCAGCGAGATTACCTGTGACGAGACAGTTGCCAAAGTGTCCATTATCGGAGCTGGAATGGTCAGCAATCCAGGCGTTGCTGCCAAGATGTTTGAAGCTCTGGCGAATGGAGACGTCAACATTAAGATGATCGCGACATCTGAAATCAGAATTACGGTTTTGATTGACGAGCAGGATGCAAATCGGGCAATGCGTCTGGTGCACGATGCATTTGATCTGGCAGATTAATTCTTTGATGAATTTGGTAGAGACATTCAGGAAACTGCCTTGCGTGTTCCGGATGTTTACCGGATTGTACTGCCCTGGATGCGGGGGTACGCGGGCGGTAAAAGCGCTGCTGCGGGGACAAATTGGGATGAGCCTTTATTACCATCCATTTGTCCTGTATCTGACAGTCTGGATTGGATTTGAAGTTTTTGTCTGGCTGATACACATCATCCGGCGCTGGTCAGGAAAAACCGATTGGTGGAAGGAACGGTTTCTTTTGCGTTACCGTTACTGGGCCATAGGAGGCCTGACTGTTATTTTGCTGAACTGGATAATAAAAAATGGAATTTTGATTTTTTGGGGAATTGAATGGATGCCCTGAGAAGCAATATAAAAAGGCTGCGTTCCGGAACATGGAACGCAGCCTTTTGCGATGCAATGGAAACTCTTTTATGGAAGCATTTCGTACTGCTCTAAGATTTCATTAAAGAAAGAAGCGTATCTGGGATCCTTCATCATAGAAAGGACAAAAAGGTAATACGCGAAAAATGCCAGGCTGATAACCAGTCCGACGGCGGAAAGAACAACGCCTGCAATGGCAAAGCCGCTCATAGGCTTTCCTTTTTTAGAAAGAATGGCCAGGACAATGCCGCCGATGCCTAACAACACGGCAAGAGGGGATGCGCAGCAGGAAATAATGGAAAAAATACCTAATACCATAGAGGTAACGGCCATTGGATTGCTTTCCTTTTTGGGAGGCTGACCCTGTCCCTGGCCAGGAACGGTATAGTAGGGATTCTGGTTTGGCCCCTGGTTGTAGCCGTTATATCCATTATATCCGGTCTGGTTGTAGCCATTGCCGTAAGGATCCTGCTGGGGCGGATACTGCCAGGAATTGGGGTCCTGATAAGCGCCGCCCTGATCCTGGTACGAGCCATTAGGGCTCTGATAAGCGCCGCCCTGATTCTGGTACGAGCCATTGGAGTTCTGATAGGCGCCGCCCTGATCCTGAGACGGCTCTTCACTGCCGTCAGGGTTTCTATATAAATTATTATCATCGTTATAATCTGACATATGATTTCCTCCGTTCGTACAAGATACCTGCCTATTTTACCACGAAAACTGCGGACTGTCCACCAGACATAGATATTTCTGGATGGAAATGCGGCCCCTGCTTGCAAAGAAAAGCGCGATGACTTATAATAAGCTGGTCAAAACAAACTAGATCAGTGTACAGAAAAGGAAAAAGCATGGATATTATTAAGCAATTACAGCAGGAATTACAGATTGGCCGCCAGCAGGTAGAAGCAGCGGTAAAACTGATTGATGAGGGCAATACCATTCCCTTTATTGCCCGTTACAGAAAAGAGGCTACAGGCTCCCTGAACGATGAGGTGCTGAGAAATTTAGATGAGCGTCTCCGCTATCTGCGCAATTTAGAAGAGCGGAAGGAACAGGTAATTTCTTCTATACGGGAACAGGAAAAACTGACTCCGGAACTGGAAAAGCAGATACAGGATGCTCCTACCCTGGTAGCGGTAGAAGATTTGTATCGCCCATACCGTCCGAAACGCCGGACAAGGGCCATTATTGCAAAAGAAAAGGGCCTGGAACCATTGGCAAATGTGATTTCCCTTCAGATGATAAAAGAACCTCTGGAGCAGATTGCAAAGGACTATGTTTCCGAAGAAAAGGGAGTGGCAACGGTAAAGGACGCCATTGCCGGAGCAAAAGATATTCTGGCAGAAACGGTTTCCGACAATGCCGAGTACCGCACTTATATCCGGAAAGCGACTATGGAACAGGGAATGCTGTCTTCTTCTGCAAAAGACGAAACGGTTTCTTCTGTTTACGAAATGTATTACAACCATGAGGAACCAGTGAAAAAGGTGGCAGGCCATCGGATTCTGGCTTTAAACAGAGGAGAGAAAGAAAAAATCCTTACCGTAAAGATTACGGCTCCCAGAGATCAGATTCTGCGGTTTCTGGAAAAACAGCTCATTCTGCGGGATAACCCCTATACGACGCCAGTGCTTCAGGAAGTAGCGGAAGACAGCTACGACCGTCTGATTGCACCGGCAATAGAGAGAGAGATTCGCAGCCTTCTGACCGATAAGGCAGAAGACGGAGCGATAAAAGTGTTTGGCAAAAATTTGGAGCAGCTTCTGATGCAGCCTCCAATTGAAAACAGAGTGGTATTAGGCTGGGATCCGGCATTCCGTACCGGCTGTAAGCTGGCGGTCGTAGATGGAACCGGAAAAGTGCTGGATACCGTAGTTATTTATCCGACTGCGCCTCAGAATAAAGTGGAAGAATCAAAAAAGGTATTAAAGGAGCTGATTAAAAAGTACCACGTTTCCCTGATTTCAGTTGGAAACGGTACGGCGTCCAGAGAGTCGGAGCAGGTAATTGTAGAATTGTTAAAAGAGATTCCGGAGCAGGTTCAGTATATTATCGTCAATGAGGCAGGAGCTTCCGTTTATTCTGCCAGCAAGCTGGCCACAGAAGAATTCCCCCAGTTTGACGTAGGACAGAGAAGCGCAGTTTCCATCGCGCGCCGCCTTCAGGATCCATTGTCAGAATTGGTAAAAATAGACCCCAAATCTATCGGCGTAGGCCAGTATCAGCACGATATGAACCAGAAGCATTTAAGCGAGACGCTTCAGGGCGTAGTAGAAGACTGTGTAAATAAAGTCGGCGTAGACTTAAATACGGCCAGCGCGTCCCTGCTGGAATACATTTCCGGCATCAGCAAAGCCCTGGCTAAAAATATTGTGGCTTACAGGGAAGAAAACGGAGCGTTTACCAACCGGAAACAGCTTTTGAAAGTAGCAAAACTGGGGCCGAAGGCTTTTGAACAGTGCGCTGGATTTATGAGAATCAAAGGAGGGGACAATCCTCTTGACAGTACTTCTGTTCATCCGGAAAGCTACCAGGCAGCAGAAAAGCTTCTGACCAGTCTGGGGTACCAGCCGGAGGAAATCCTGGCAGGCGGTTTAACTGGCATCAGCAAAAAGATTGCCAATCCTAAGAAGCTTTCAAAAGAACTGGGAATTGGCGAGATTACCCTTCTGGATATTGCAAAAGAGCTGGAAAAACCGGCAAGAGATCCCCGTGACGAAATGCCAAAGCCCATTCTCCGCACCGATGTGCTGGATATGAAGGATTTGACTCCAGGCATGATTTTAAAGGGAACGGTAAGAAATGTCATTGATTTTGGAGCCTTTGTAGACATCGGCGTCCATCAGGACGGACTGGTGCACATTTCCGAAATGACAGAACGGTATATCAAACACCCTCTGGAAGCAGTCAGCGTGGGCGATGTGGTAGAAGTAAAGGTGTTGTCTGTAGACTTAAATAAAAAGAGGATTTCTCTTTCTATGAAGCTTTAATGGTCGGGAGGTTACCAATGGAAGAACAAAAGAAACCGCCGGTATTTTCATTTTCAATTGCCCTGGATGCAAAAGAACTCTGGAAATTTTCCATGTATCATGCCAATAAAGGTTATCTGGGGATTTTTAACGTACTGTTTACCATTGCAGCGATTTACCTGCTGATTACCCAGTGGGCATCCGTCAGCGGTCCGTATCGGCTTTTGCTGGTCATGTGCGTTCTGATGTTTACGGTATGGCAGCCGTCAACTCTGTATTTAAAAGCTAAACGCCAGGCCAAGGCGCCTGCGGTAAAAGAACCGATGATATTATCTCTGGGCGATGACGGAGTAACGGTAGAACAGGGAGGCCAGACTGGAACAATACCATGGGAAACAATGTATCAGGCGGTAAAAAATCCCTGGCAGTTCATCCTTTATAAGGATCGGATTCACGCCTTTTTAATTCCGAAATCTGCGGTAGGGGAACAGGAAGCAAAGCTTTCGGCATATTTAAAAGAAAAGATGCCGAAGGCCCGCTGCAAACACATATAATGGAGAGTGCTATGATAATAGAAACTTATGGACCCAGAGAAACCTTTGCATTAGGAAAGAAAATGGGAGAAGAGGCAGAAGCTGGACAGGTAATCTGCCTGAATGGAGACTTGGGAGTTGGAAAAACGGTTTTTACCCAGGGATTTGCAGAGGGACTTGGCATTGAGGGGACGGTAAACAGCCCTACGTTTACTATTCTTCAGGAATATGACGACGGACGGCTGCCTTTTTACCACTTTGACGTGTACCGGATTGGGGACGTCAGCGAGATGGATGAGATTGGCTATGAAGACTGCTTTTACGGAGACGGCGTCAGCCTCATAGAGTGGTCAGAACTGATAGAAGAGATTCTGCCAGATGATGTGATTACCATTACCATTGAAAAAGACCTGGATAAGGGATTTGACTACCGGAAAATTACGATAGAACCGTCTTCTCGCTAAACAAACTTAGGATAGCCGCTTACTGGGCGGCGTGGAGGATATTATGAGAATATTGGGAATCGAAAGCTCTTCTCTGGTAGCCAGCGTGGCGATTGTTACCGATGGAGTGGTAACCGGAGAATATACTATGAATTATAAAAAGACCCATTCCCAGACCCTGCTTCCGATGCTGGACGAGCTGACCAGGATGCTGGATTTGGAACTGGATACCATAGACGCAGTGGCAGTATCCGGCGGCCCTGGATCCTTTACCGGTCTTCGGATTGGTTCTGCGACGGCAAAAGGCCTGGGGCTGGCTTTAAAAAAGCCGTTGATTCATGTGCCCACCTTAGATGCGATGGCGTATAATCTCTGGGGATCCGATGCGCTGATCTGTCCTATTATGGATGCCAGAAGAAACCAGGTTTACACAGGAGTTTACCAGGTAAAAAGCAGCCTGACAGTGGTAAAACCCCAGTGCGCCATGGACATGGGAGAACTGATTGGAGAATTAAATGAGAACAATCAGCCGGTTATCTTTTTGGGAGATGGGGTGCCGGTGTTTAAAAATCTCATTGAAGAGAAGATGACGGCGCCGTTTCTGTTTGCACCGCCTCAGATGAACCGTCAGAGAGCCGCGTCTGTAGCGGCCCTTGGAGCGATTTACATGAAAGAAGGAAAGACAGAAGACGCCAGGGATCACGCTCCGGATTACCTGAGAAAATCCCAGGCAGAACGGGAACGGGAAGGAAAAGAGCTGTTGGCTGGAGACGGCGGCGCTCAGCCCTGCCAGTTTAACCGTCTGGAGGAAGGAAGATGATTCGCCTTCTGACGGCAGAGGATATTCCGGCTGCGGCAAAAATTGAACAGGCTTGTTTTTCGGATCCCTGGTCAGAAACACTTTTACAGGAAAGCGTTCAAAATGCCTGGAATCACTTCTGGATTTCAGAAGATGAAAAGGGAGAGATAACCGGCTATGCCGCGTTTAGTTTTATTGCAGGGGAAGGAGAAATCCAGAGAATCGGCGTACTTCCGCAGGCCAGAAGAAGAGGCGCGGCCAGGGAGTTAATGGCGGCGATGGAAGACTTTGTCAGAGAAAATCAGGGAGATGCCCTTACCTTAGAGGTGCGTTCTGGAAACGCAGCAGCCAGAAACCTTTATAAAACCTGTGGTTTTCAGGAAGAGGCCATCCGCAAAGCGTATTACCGCCATCCCACGGAAGATGCCGTCATCATGTGGAAGCGGAGGCTTTGAAACATTTTCCACTTAAAATCGGAGGGTTTCCGTATATAATGGAAGCGGATTAAAAAGTGCCGATTTTGGAGGAAAGGTGATTGATTTTATGAGAAAGTACGCAAAGAACGGGCGGTTGGAGACAGTTGTATGCAACTGCTGCGGAAAGAAACTGATTGTAAAAGATGGAATTGTCCGAGAAGGAGTTATGACGGTAAACCACTCCTGGGACTATTTTTCTGAAAAGGACGGGGAAGTCCACCGCTTTGACTTGTGCGAAGCCTGCTATGAGGAACTGATCAGCCAGTTTAAGGTTGCAGTGGATGTGGAGGAACAGACCGAACTTCTGTAAAACGGAAACAGAAAGAAGCGGGAAATGACGGCGCAGACCTTTGAAAAAGAAAGGGGCTGCGCCGCTTTTTCGTTGTAAACTTTTTCCTGCTGTGCTATAGTAGTAGCGTTAAAACCAAAATTTGAAAAGGTGGTATGCAATGCTTTTTAGTTCTCAGGTATTTTTATGGTTTTTTCTTCCGCTGGTGTTTCTGCTGTATTTTGCAGCGCCTGGATTGAAAATAAAAAATACGATTCTGCTCCTGTTCAGCCTGTTTTTTTATGCCTGGGGAGAACCGCGCTACATTGTTCTGATGCTGGTATCCATCTGCCTGAATTATCTGTTCGGCCTTGCCATTGAAAAGGCAGGAGAAAAAAAGAGACTTCGAACCGGACTTTTATGGCTCTGTGTGGCGGTTAACCTGGGGCTTTTAGGTTATTTTAAATACTTTAATTTCTTTTTGCAGATTGGCAACCGTTTGTTTGGAAAAGAAGTGCTGGCGTACCGAGATATTGCTCTTCCGATCGGCATTTCCTTTTATACCTTCCAGGCCATGTCCTATGTGGTAGATGTGTGGAGAGGGGAAAACAAGGCTCAGAAGAATCTGTGGAATCTGGCGCTTTACATTTCTTTTTTTCCTCAGCTGATTGCAGGCCCTATTGTAAAGTACCACGATATTGAGCAGCAGCTGACAGTAAGAAAAACGGATTTGTCCGGCTTCTGTTATGGAATCAAACGGTTCTGTTACGGTCTGGGGAAAAAGGTAATTATCTCGAACTCTATGGCTTTGGCGGCGGATCAGATTTACGGCCTTCCGTTTGAACACATTGGGACGGCGTTAGCCTGGTGGGGAGTCGGATTATATACGCTGCAGATTTATTTTGACTTTTCCGGATATTCCGATATGGCAATCGGCCTTGGAAGGATGTTTGGGTTCCGGTTTATGGAAAACTTTAATTACCCCTATCTTTCCAGATCGGTTACAGAATTCTGGCGCCGGTGGCACATTTCTCTGTCTACCTGGTTTCGGGAATATGTGTACATCCCTCTGGGAGGCAACCGGAAAGGCAGATACCGCACGTATCTCAATCTGTTTCTGGTATTCTGCCTGACCGGTTTGTGGCATGGCGCGTCCTTAAATTTTGTGTTCTGGGGAATTTATTATGGGATTTTGATCGTGCTGGAGCGAATGACCGGAAAAAAACCTGGCTGGCTGGGAACTATGTTTCTGGTGGTAATTGGCTGGCTGATGTTTCGGGTTACCAGTATGAGAGGGATTCTGATTCTGCTGAAAAATATGTTTATCCCCTGCGCAGGTCTTTATCCGGTTTCGCTTTATGTGACCAAAAAGACGGTAGTGCTGGCTGCGGCAGGCATTTTGCTGTGCGGACCTTTACAGGCTTTCGTTCCTTGGCTGAAAAAACGGCTGTATGATGAAGACAAAATCGGGATTCTGGACATTCTGGCAATGGCGGGAATTTTCGGATATTCCATGCTTTTGCTAATCAGCAGCACATATAATCCATTTATTTACTTCCGTTTTTAGTACAGGAGAATGTATATGAAAAAATTAATGCTGGGTTTGTTCCTGTCTTTCTTAATTGTGCCAGGCATCTGGATTGCGGCAGAAGGACTGACGGGACAGGCAGAAACATACAGCGATGCAGAGCAGAGGATGCTGGCGACGTTCCCTGCTTCTGTTACAATGGACAACTTAGACCAGATAGGCGGTCAGATCGAAACATACATTAATGACCATGCGCCTTTTCGGGATGAACAGGTGGCATTGAATGCAAAACTGGATTACCAGTTATTTGATTCCACAGATACTCCTACCGTTACATTAGGAAAAAATGGCTGGCTGTTTTACGCAGGCCAGAATAGTACCGATGATTTCAGAGGTCTGGGAAGCCGCAGCGAAGAGTGGCACCAGACGGCGGCAAATCTTCTGAATGGAATTGATGCCACTTTAGAGGCTCAGGGAATCGAGTTTGTAGTTTTGTTCGCTCCGAATAAGGAAAGAATTTATAAAGAATATATGCCGGACTACATTACGATGGTAAATGAGAGAAACAGGCTGGATGTGCTGGTGGATTATTTAAGAACGTCTACCAACATTCCGATTGTATATCCGAAGGAATGCTTTGAGGACAAATCCTATCAGTGGTATTACAAGACCGATACCCATTGGAATAACGCAGGCGGATTCTTAGCGGGTCAGGAGCTGATTCAGACTCTGGGCGGAGACCCCTGGGATATCAGCCAGGTAACAGTCGGCTATACGCCAAGAGGCACAGGAGATCTGGTGCGTCTGGCTCACCTGCCGTCTGGAGAGTTCGATGAGACGGAGGCAATGGTGGAAGGGTATCTTCCGGAGACAGTTCTTCATATGACAGAGGATACCAGCTATTACCCGTCTTTAAAGTTTTACACCAGTGAAAATGCGCCGGATCCCAGACACATTGTGATCTACAGGGATTCCTTTGCAGATGCCATCACTGCTACGATGGCCAGATATTTTGCGCGTGTGGATACGTATTGGTGGAATTCCGGTGCAGAAAACCGGATGGGCCAGGAAAAGCCGGATGTAGTCGTTTATGAGATTCTGGAACGTTATATTGACGAGCGCATGATTGATGATTTAAACAAGCTGTCCCAGGTGTGGCAGTAGGAAAAGGAGAATAAAAATGCTGGATATTTGTTTGCTTGGGACAGGAGGAATGATGCCTCTTCCCTATCGCTGGCTGACTTCCATGATGGCAAGATGTGACGGCAGCAGCCTTTTGATTGACTGCGGAGAAGGAACGCAGGTAGCCTTAAAAGAAAAAGGATGGAGTCCGAAACCCATTGATGTGATCTGCTTTACCCATTACCATGCTGATCATATCAGCGGCCTTCCAGGGCTTCTTTTGACGATGGGAAATGCAGAACGGACAGAACCGCTGACTTTAATTGGCCCTAAAGGGCTGGAGCGGGTAGTAGGGGCTTTGCGCGTGATTGCTCCGGAGCTTCCGTTTAGCCTCCGGTTTATCGAACTGACAGAAACCAGACAGCAGTTAAAGATGGGGCCTTATACCATTGACGCGTATCGGGTCAATCACAACGTAGTCTGCTATGGTTATACCATTTTGATTCCCAGAAAGGGAAGGTTTGATGTGGAGAGAGCCAGAGCACAGGAAATTCCACAGAGATTCTGGAAGCATCTTCAGATGGGAGAGACCGTTATGGACGGCGACAGGGTTCTGACGCCGGATATGGTGTTGGGAGCAGCACGCAGAGGCCTGAAGGTTTCCTATTGTACCGATACCCGTCCGGTTCCGGTTATTGCAGAGTATGCAAAAGATGCGGATCTGTTTATCTGCGAAGGAATGTACGGCGAAAAAGAAAAAGCTTCTAAAGCAAGAGAGAATAAGCATATGACCTTTTATGAGGCGGCTGCGCTGGCAAAAGAGGCCAATCCGAGGCAGATGTGGCTGACCCATTATAGTCCATCCCTGACCAGGCCAGATGAATTTATGGATGAAGTAAAGAAGATTTTCCCCAGAGCCAAGGCGGCAAGAGACGGTTATACCCTGACTTTGGATTTTGATGAAGAATAATGGAGGAATTCTCATGGAAAGAGAGAAAACAGAGGATGTGCTGATTTTAGCAATCGAAAGTTCTTGTGATGAGACGGCTGCATCAGTAGTAAGAAACGGCAGAGAAGTATTGTCAAATGTAATTTCATCCCAGATAGCCCTTCACACGCTTTACGGAGGGGTTGTGCCGGAACTGGCATCCAGAAAACATATTGAAAAGATCAACCAGGTAATTGAGAGCGCCTTGTCAGAAGCAGGCGTAACCTTAGAAGATATTACGGCTATTGGAGTGACGTATGGCCCTGGTCTGGTGGGAGCGCTGTTAGTAGGCGTAGCTGAAGCAAAGGCCATTGCATTTGCTGCAAAAAAGCCTTTGGTAGGCGTTCATCATATTGAAGGTCATGTATCTGCTAATTTTATCGAACATCCGGATTTAGAACCGCCATTCGTATGTCTCATTGTTTCGGGAGGCCATACCCATCTGGTAATTGTGAAGGATTACGGGGAGTTTGAAATTATTGGCCGTACCAGGGATGACGCGGCGGGAGAAGCTTTTGACAAAGTGGCCAGGGCAGTGGGGCTGGGGTATCCAGGCGGCCCCAAGGTAGATAAGGCTGCCAAAGAAGGGAATCCTCATGCCATTGAGTTTCCAAGAGCAAAAATCGAAGGAAGTCCTTATGATTTTAGTTTCAGCGGTTTAAAATCAGCGGTATTAAATCACATTAATCATGCGAAAATGATGGGGGAGGAAATCGTAGTGCCGGATTTGGTGGCTTCCTTCCAGAATGCAGTAGTAGAATCTCTGGTAAGCAGAGCCGTAATGGCGGCAAAAGAATATGGTTATGAGAAACTGGCCATTGCAGGAGGCGTAGCGTCTAACTCTGCCCTCAGGGCAGGGATGGCAGAGGCCTGCAAAAAGGAAGGACTGGAATTTTACTATCCATCGCCGATTTTCTGTACGGACAATGCAGCAATGATTGGAGTGGCCGCATATTACGAGTATCAGAAAGGTACCAGACATGGCTGGGATTTAAATGCAATTCCCAACCTGAAATTAGGAGAACGCTAGGGTTTAACAGGGAGGAAGAAAGAATGGCAAAATCAGCAGCCATTGTGCTGGCGGCAGGCCAGGGAAAGCGGATGCAGAGTCATGTGCAGAAACAGTTCCTTCTATTAAATGACAGACCGCTCATTACCTATGCCCTGGAAGCTTTTGAAAACAGTCCGGTTGATCAGATAATCCTGGTTACCGGCTCAGATGAAATCAGATACTGCAGAGAGGAAATTGCAGAAAAGTATGGATTTTCTAAGGTTACGAAGGTAATTGCAGGGGGCAGGGAACGGTATCATTCTGTCTATGAAGGATTAAAGGCAGCAAAAGGGGCGGAATATGTGCTGATCCATGATGGTGCCAGACCGCTTCTGAACCAGGAGATTATTTCCAGAGCATTGGAAGGGGCGAAAGAATACGGAGCCTGTGTAGTGGGGATGCCGGTAAAGGATACCATTAAAACAGCAGGAGCAGACGGGTTTGTGGCATCTACTCCCAATCGCAGCACCCTGTGGCAGGTTCAGACTCCCCAGGCTTTTTTCTATCCATGGATATCCCAGGCTTATGAGAAGCTGTTTTCCAGGGAAGAATATCAGCAGGGAGTGACGGACGATGCAATGGTCCTGGAAGCGATGACCTCCCACAAAGTAAAGTTGATAGAAGGAAGTTACTTCAATATAAAGGTTACCACGCCGGAAGATATGGCAGTGGCAGAGGCGCTGTTAAAATTTATGAGCTGCAGTAAGAAATGAAGTACAAAACGAATGCACTAAATATATGAGTTGATTTGAATTGCTCTACTAGATATTGATGATAAAAACAGCGGGGAGAAAAAACTCAAAAAAAGTGGAAAAAAAGTGGAAAAAGTCGTTGACAAATTGATGGGTACATGATAATATATCCAAGTCGCTTGAACAGCGGCCCGCTAAAGAAGCCACTCAGAAAAAGCTTCGAAAAAAGTTTTAAAAAGTTCTTGACAAACGAATGAATGTC